>Ga0155588_1041_pt1 | contig 23692 bp, 19 predicted proteins | sample RifCSPhighO2_12_FD_107245 | JGI IMG/M metagenome (GOLD analysis project Ga0155588, IMG submission 107245) | Gammaproteobacteria bacterium RIFCSPHIGHO2_12_FULL_41_15
AACACATGATTGCCGCTTACGTTGCGCGCGGTACCGTTTGCATCATGGCGTTGCTGATGACTCTATGCGCAGTAGATCTATGCTTTGCTAACCGCTTAATCTGCACAAGGAGGCAGCGTTTTTTGAGCGTTACAGGAGGGCGGCAAAGAGACATCTTTAAGCGCATTATTGATAAGGCTGTGCTTAGTTTCATTAGAGCCTAGATGATAAACCAAGTTTTTGCAAAGAGAAGGTATACACCTTGATTCAGACGACCAACAATTGACTGTAAAGGTCTTCCCTACCTGCGATACTTTTTTGATTTTTCCAGTCTGGCCACTAATACAGGCCCGGTTATCCGCAGAAGGAATATCCTGAACTGCTTTTTTAACATCCCGGCATTTGCCCTCAAAGCTAAGTTGAGCTTGATTGCCGGAACGAAGATTTTCCACCTGCCCAGACAATTTATTTTTCACAGCAAGCTTAAGAATGGCACCTCTAAAACCGACGCCTTGGTCTGTCCCAACAACAACACCATCATATCGACAGTTTTGATCAGCACTAACAGTAGCTGACAATGCCAACATAGTAGCTGACAATACAAAATAACAACCTTGTTTCATTAAAATTTTCATGATTCAATCCTTTTAAACAGAAATCAAAATATCAAAACAGAAAACTAAACAGAAAACAACATATCTAAACAGAAATAAAAATATCGGCTAATTTTTCTAACGACAAATCAGCATAGAAATAACGATACATGCCGTTAAATATAGGTAAAATTAATTGATGCTGATTGGCGATTTCTTGCAGCTGTTTGACATTATCATATCCTTCAACGGCTTGACCAATATCTTTTTTAGCTTGAACAATATGGCCACCTCGACCCAAAGCCAAACCAAAACGTCGATTGCGTGACTGGTTATCCGTGCAGGTTAAAATCGTATCTCCCACACCCGCTAAACTTAAAATAGTATCTGCTTTACCACCTACAGCCAAAATTAAACGTTGCGTTTCTTGCAAACCTTTTGCCAACATAGCTGAACGTGTGTTTGCGGCATAGCCCAACCCATCACAAATACCTGCGGCAATCGCTAAAATATTTTTAGTCACCGTACACAACTGAATACCCACTAAATCGGCTCTTCGTTGTAACCGAAAATTTCTACAAACAAAACGCTTTAACAGACTTTCAATAAACGCCTCATTATTGCCCGTTAAATTAATCGCGGTAGGTTGTTCTGCAGCCACTTCTTTAGCAAAACTTGGACCACATAACAAAGCCATCGGCGTGTCTTTAGAAAAAATTTCACCCACAAAATAATCTAGAAAATAAGGAGGCGTTGGCGCAAACCCTTTGGTTGCCCAAGCCAAACGCACATTAGCCGGCAACAATGGTTGAATTGTTTGACAGACACGCACAAACACATGACTTGGCACAACAATCAACACGTCTTGTACGTCTGCCAATAAAGACTCAAGAGACTCAAATACTTCGAGTGAATCAGGAAATTTTTCAGGGATATCATAAGCAAGATTGCAACGATCTTTTTTTAAAGAGGCAACGAGTGACTCATTAATATCCCAAAGACGCGTTGGAGAACCATTACGAGCCAGCACTAATGCAAGGGCAGTTCCCCAACTGCCCGCACCAATGACCGCGATCGGTGTCATTAATGAATAATTCCACCACTTTCACCCTCAGCAGCGGGTTGACTCGCATTAGCTCGATGCTGTTCATACAAAGCATCAAAATTAACAGGCGTTAAATACAATTGTGGGAACCCACCACGAACCACAGCATCTGTCACTACTTCACGCGCATACGGGTAAAGAATATTTGGACAGAAACTACCTAACATAGGTTGAAGCTGTTCTTCTGGAAACCCTTTTAACAGGAAAATACCGGCTTGTTGTACTTCAACTAAAAATGCCGTTTTATCTCGCACTTTAACAGTCACCGTCACTGTTAATAAGACTTGATGAACATTATCACCCAAACTTTCTGTTTTGGTACCTAAATCAAGGGTCATTTCAGGTTCCCAATTTTCAAGAAAAATAGCAGGGGTGTTGGGTGCTTCAAAAGATAACCCTTTCACATAAATACGTTGAATACCAAACTCAGGACCACGTGGCTCTTCGGCTTGCCCGTCTTTTGGTTCAGTGACTACTTCATTTGGCTCTTTAGAATCTTTTCCTTTTTTAGAATCTTTTTTATCATTTGCCATCTATATTTTTCTCCTATATTAAATTCACTAGGGGGCCTGTTGACAATTCTACAATATTGGCAACAGACCCTACTATTCCGGCGTTTTCTGAGTTAGGGAAACTACACTAACTTTGCATCAAGCTCGCCTGCTTGATGTAAAGCCCATAAATCATCAAAACCGCCAATATGTTCATCATTAATAAATATTTGCGGCACAGTTCGACGACCACTGCGTTCAATCATAATATTTAACTGTTCTGAATCTTGATCAACTTTAATTTCTTTAAATTGTGCGCCTTTTGATTTCAATAACGCTTTAGCCCGATCACAGAACGGGCAAACCGCTTTTGAATAGATTTCTATCGATGCCATAACAACCTCTTAAGATGATTCCAACGGACAATTTGCTTGCTTCCAAGCTGTTAAGCCGCCTGCCAATACATAAACATTTTCAAACTGTTGTTCAACCAACGCTTTGGCAACCTTCTCTACACGAAGGCCAGCAGTGCAAACCAACAATACAGGCTTAGCTTTATTTTTTTTCAACTTACTGAGCCTAGACTCAAGCTCATCGATCGGCATGAAGATAGAGTTAATAATGTGACCACGTTTAAATTCGTCTTCTGAACGAATATCAAGCACGATAGCATGTTTACGATTAATCAGTTGCACGGCATCCTGCGGCGATACTTTATGACCACGCCCACTTTTGGTATTCATCTCATATAAAAAAAGCACGGCTGAAATAAGCACAAACATCAACCAAAGAACCCAGTGGTTCACAACAAAAGCAGCAAATTGCCCCATAAAAATACCTTAAGTCAGATTTAGGTAAAAGACGGCGGTCAGTATAACGTTGCACTTATCGAGTGTCTATTACTATACCGCGCGCAGATAACTATTCAGCTGATTCACGATCACACCTAGGATCTGTTTCAAACCACAACGCATTTAACACCGCAAAACTTGCTGCCAATGCGCCCCCTAAAATCCAAGCAAAATACCACATTGCAACCTCTCTTAATACATGTCTTTACTATCCGCTTCTATCGATGCTTGCGTCACTGGACCTCGCAACACTCGAAAGACCCACGTCGTATACGCTACAATCATCGGCACAAAAATCACCGCACAAATAAACATAATTTGCAACGTCAACTGACTAGAGGACGCATCCCATACTGTCAAGCTTTCACTCGGGTTGCTTGATGACGGTAATAAAAACGGAAACATGCTGACCCCTGCGGTTCCCACAACACCTGCAAGACTGATAGCACTACTAATAAAAGCTGTTTTCTTCGCCTGTTTTTTTGATAAAAACCAAGCCGCCGCCGCTCCCAAAAAACCTAGCACCGGCATTAAGCGCATCCACGGATGCAACGCATAGTTATTCAACCAGGCACCGGACAAAGCAATAACCTGTTTGTGCATAGGATTTGAAGGGCCAACCATGCTCACGACACTAGTCATCTGATAACCAATATCTCCCAAGCTCACCCAAACACCGCCCAATGCAAACAACACAATCAATAGCCATGCAAAGAAACGGGCTAATTTTACTGCACGTTCTGCTACCTGCCCCGATGCTTTAATACTTAAATAAAAGCCACCATGCATCAACAGCATGCATAAACTCACTAACCCACACAACAAAGCAAATGGATTTAATAAACCAAAAAATGAACCGGTATAAAACACTCGAAGATCTGAATCAAAATGAAAAGGAACACCTTGCAAAACATTACCCACCGCAACACCCAATAAGATGCTAGTCGTAATACCCGCAATACACATTATCCAATCCCACGTATGACGCCAACGCGAATCTTCCAATTTACTACGATATTTAAAAGCCACAGGTCGAATAATAAACGTCACCAAAACCAAAAACATTGCTAGATAAAAGCCCGAAAAAGAAATGGCATAAACATAAGGCCAAGCCGCAAAAATAGCGCCGCCCCCTAAAATAAACCAAACTTGATTCCCTTCCCAAACAGGGCCAACCGTATTGATCACTACTCGACGCTCTAGGTCAGTTTTTCCAACAAAAGGTAATAACGCCACAGCACCCAAATCAAATCCATCCATGATTGCAAAAGCAATCAGTAATACGCCTAACAATAACCACCAAACAACACGTAAAAATTCATAGTCGATCATAAGGCGGCTCCCGTTTTATTTTTCACCATACCATCGGGTCCTAGTCGGATATACTTAATCATCAAAGAAGCTTCAACAATCGCTAACGCCGTGTAGAAAAGAATGAACCCCGTTACCGATATCCATAAATCACTAACAGGCAAAGAAGAGGTACCGAGAAAAGTGGGTAATACGCCTTCAATAACCCACGGTTGACGCCCATGCTCTGCGACATACCAACCCATCTCCGACGCCAACCAAGGTATCGGCAAGCTGAATAAAGCTATCTTTAAAAACCAGGGTGTGATGAAGGAGCGCTTTGTCGATAGGTAAAAGGCTGTCCCAAACAAAGCAATCAAGAAAAAACCACAAGCCACCATCACTCTAAACGACCAAAACAATGAAGCGACACTTTGCGGCACAGTATCCCAAGCCGCTTTATCAATTTCTTGCAGGGTGGCATTGGTGGGATCATCGGTATAACGCTTCAACAACAAGCCATAACCTAGATCACTTGAATGCGCATCCAATATCACTTTAGCGGTTTTATCATTAGGATTTTTTCGCAATGCTAACAAAGCACCATAAGCTTGCATGCCTGAACGAATTTGCACCTTGGCTGTCTGCACTAAATCAATGATACCGGGCAACTGATCATGTATCGAACGTGTTGTAATCAAACCCAGAACATAAGGAATTTTGATCGCAAATTCTGTTTTGTGCATGGTGTTGCTTGGTAAACCAACCAACGTGAAAGCAGCCGGCGCTTTTTCAGTCTGCCACATACTTTCAATAGCTGCGACTTTCATATGCTGATGATGTGTCGCAAGATAGCCACTTTCATCGCCCAAAACAACCACTGATAAAGCAGAAGCCAAACCAAAAGAAGCGGCCACCGTCATTGAGCGCTTTGCAAATGCAATATTGCGCTGACGAAGCAAGAAATAAGCACTGATCGCCATCACAAAGACAGAACCTGTGACATAGCCCGCAGAAATGGTATGCACAAATTTAGCTTGCGCCACAGGATTAAAAATAACCGCTGAAAAATTGGTCACTTCCATTCGCATCGTTTCAAAATTAAAGTGAGATCCCACGGGATACTGCATCCAACCATTGGCAATCAAAATCCACAAAGCGGACAAACTAGACCCCAACGCCAACAACCAAGTCACTATTAAATGCTGTAATTTTGATAATTTATTCCAGCCAAAAAAGAAGAGTCCCACAAAAGTCGCTTCTAAAAAAAAGGCCATCATACCTTCTATCGCTAACGGCGCACCGAAAATATCTCCAACATATTGAGAGTAATAAGCCCAATTCGTACCAAATTGAAACTCCATGGTAATACCTGTCGCAACGCCCATCGCAAAATTAATGCCAAAGAGCATGCCCCAATATTTTGTCATGTCTTTCCAAATGGACTTGCCGGTCATGACATAAACCGTCTCCATAATACCTAGCAACATCGCCAAACCTAGCGTCAGCGGCACAAAGATAAAGTGGTACATCGCTGTAATGGCAAACTGCAACCTTGACAGATTGATCATAGAACTATCGAACATTGTGAGTATCCTGTGTTGTGTTCATTGACGTAAAAAGATGATTAGCTACGTCTCGATGTGTTAAGCGATCAGCCAACGGATGTGAAAAGCAGACCCACCAAATCAAGATCAGCAAAATGAATTTGATAATAATAACGAAAGTAATTTCTTTGCTGTAGCGATTCATGGATAGATGATCTCATATTGGCCCGCATAATAAATCAACAGTCGTTAATAATCAAAATCAATAAAAATAGGCTCTTTCGGAATTGCCGTGGTTTTGAGTTGAGTTTTTGCAGGTTTCGCTGAGCTTGCGAAGCCCAACCTGCGAGTCAAAAACCACGGGCATTCCAGAAGCACTTAAAAAGAGATCAGTTAAACAACTTCTGTATTGCAATTGAACAGTTGACAAGAGTAACATGATCGCAGGATATGAAATGCATGCTAAGCCGTACAAGGAGGTACAAGCTATGGGCAACCCTCTCTCTTTCACCGATATTAACCAAGATCTCGATCCAGAGCTCACTCCCGAAGAACAAAATATTGAAGACCAGTTAATACGTTATTATGACAGACAAAATGAAGATCAAGCGACTCAGCTCAAAACTGACCTAAAAGCGATTATCGATAGAGGCAATGCTAACCATCTCATTACCCTGTTTTTTAAATTAGCCAACGATCTCGCACACAGCAAACAATTCCGATTCCAATTACTAGAAACACTACTCACCCGTCACGCACTCGATAAAATATGGCTGAATGAAATTGAAAAATTAATAGAGAAAAATAAACAGTTAACGCTAGCTGTTCACCATCACTTAGGACACAAAAACTCCAAGCGCCCTCTTTTCTATGAATACGCTGCTTTACAAGTACACATCCACAACCGCACAACCCATCTTTTTCGTCACTATGCCGAGTGTGCCCTGGCCGCTTATGACAACGACAAACCTGCGTTGGCCTTAGAGGAGCTCAAGCGTGCTAACAGTTTATATCGCACCACTGAATCCGAATTACTCTATATATACTGGCAATATCAAGCTGGAACAACAGATCATGATACGCCAGTCATTTTAGCCCACTATGCCGAACAACATACCGACTCCAGTATTGCTTTAAAGCTATTACTCATTGACAGTTATCGAAAAAAAAATCTCACGCATTGCTTAAGCCTAGCGGCACGATTATCCACTCTAGAACCCAACTACGCATTTCTCGTTTTACCCGCATTACTTGCCTTACAGCAAAATAATTTAGACAGAGCTTATGAAGTCTTGTGCTCTTTACTGGAAAACACTGCCCACAAACCGCTTTCTCACAAAACACCCAGCAAAACAGAAATATTACAGATATTATTTAACAGCTTTAGTTATTTACCTTGGACCCACACTGAAAAAAAAGCTCAACGCGACAACAAAAAATATCTTCGAAAAGCACAAAAGCAAATGGCCAAAAATGCTGACAGCATCCCACAAAGTATGTTGTGGCGCATCATGACATTATTAAGTATTGCCCATTTAAAACAGGCACTCGTGACAGAAAATAAAACGGAGCAAATGGCACTCTATAAACGTGCGCAATCTATTTTAATGACCGTCATTCGTTATGCTTTTCACTTTGTCAAAGTTGTCCATCTATTACATGCCTTACAAAGCATCACGCGTTTTACACAAAAGAGCGAAGAAGAAACCATTCAAACCATTGCGAATAGCTATCATATCGAACTGATTCGCTTCACCAAGCATAAAATAGAATTACAACAACACTTGATCTCTAAACAAAATAAACAGCCAGAGAAAAATCACTATGTAATATATTTTAATGCCGACAAAAAAAATTGGTATTTAGCAAACCTATCCAAAAACAATCAAGTACAACGCATTCCATTTTTATCACCCCTCAAAGAAAGATGCCGCGTTTATATAGAAAAAAACCCCGACACACTCTCCTCTAAAGAAAAAAATCAATTTTGCCAAGCGGTCTGTCAACATTTAGCTGAGCACTCCAGTCAATTTCATTCGAACCACGTACTTAGCAAGTTATTTCGAAAAAAACCTACTCAATCCAATTTAGAAAAACTGGCAAACGAAGTACAAGATACTATTCTCAGCGAGAGTTTAATCAACATGGAAATTCACCAGCTACTGCATTCGAAGGTACTCGAAACTCTCATGAAAGACACCATACACAATTTCACGGATACATTAGAAAAAATGCGCGTACAAGATATTTTTAACGCAAAAGTTGCTGCGCATTTTGGTAATTGCTTAAGCCGCATTGAACTACTACTAGAACAATTAGAAACCGTGCACAAAAGGATAAAGTGTGGTGAAGCCAACGTTCTGCCCGCTTATATGCTACAAGGACTAAACTATTTAATTACACCAGTTTTCAAAGAAAACCCCGTGGTGGGCTGCTATATTACGGCGCTAACTTACAAATATTCAGCCAAGATCATCGCAGATTTTCTCGCTAAAAAACAATTTAATCGCCAACAAAATGTTGAACGTTTACATGGCCGATTACCGATTCCCGATTCACTCACAGCAGATGAATTTTCGGTTATTGCTGCTAGTTCTTTAGCACAACTTGATAACTACACACTGTTTAGACTTGAACAATATTATCGCTGCCGCGCTTCTTTTTATATTCATGTCACAGAAAATATACAGCACAGTCCTGCTTTACCCGCAACAGACTATTCTTTATTAGGTCACTGTCTACTCAAAAGTTTTAGCGCAGATCATGAAACCGCGGAAGGTGGTTATCAACATATTTTTGCTGTCAGTCAATCATGTGATCATGCACTAAAAAGCATCGGTATCAGCAATGAGCAAATCGACCATATTAAAAAACAGGCTGAAAAACAAGCTACGCGATACACAGAACAAACCAATGTAGATTGGATGCAACCGTTCGAGACACTCAAAGCCCCTATTTTAAATGATCAAAACGAAACCTGCATGACTGCGAGTAACTGCGGCAATACTGTCACTTATACGACTGACACAGAAGCGCTGACAGAGGTAGACAACCGGTTAAAACTTGGCCGCTAGTGCCTCGTCAACACTAAATTTTAGGGTTATTTACTATCGTCATCCCGCGGCTTGACCGCGGGATCCAAGAAATCTTGACCAACTGGATCCCGCGGGATGACGAAACCTTAACTGAATCACTCGAAAATCCAATATTGACGAGGCACTAAGCTACTCTCAAACGTCCACTACGAATAAAAATTAAATCACGACAACGCTCACTTTCACAGACAACAAAACGTCCTTGCTGTCCCTGCGTTGTACCCAATGAAGAAAACTGCAAATAATTTTGTGTCGGCAAATTACTTTTCAATGTGATAGTTGTGGCGACATAAGGGTTACGAAATTGCTGCCATACTTTTTGATTGGATTGAATGATCCACGCTTTTTGCCAATCACCATCACAATGTTTTCCATCCGAACTACCACACAATGTCACCGTTTCATTTTTTTGAACTGCAATAACACGAGCAGTTTGCCAGGCTTGCTCTAATGCATTACTCGTTTGCTCAATCTGCCAATGTTGCCACACCTGCGAAACAGCCGGTCTAATCGCAATGAGTAGCGCCACTGCGATGGCCAAACTAACCAGCACTTCAAAAAGCGTAAATCCTTTTAAATTATTTTTCATGAATCATTCCTTACGGGCTTTGAAATAAATAACTTCTCATTCTCGCGCGCTAAAAGCCTTGTTTTACCTCGCGAAAAGCTTTCGGCCAAATACGCACTCGTTCAATTCTATTATCTCGCACACGCATCACTTCAACAGGATAACCTGACAAACGCAAACAAACTTTACGGGTAGGAATCATTTCTAACTCTTCTATAATCAACCCACTTAACGTTTTGGGTCCAGAAAATGGGAGCTGCCATTTTGTCAGCCGAATTAAATCGCGAATATTAATCGCTGCGTCCACTAAATAACTACCATCTTTTTGCTGCCAAATCATATTCGCCGCACTATCTAAATCGGGCGAAAATTCACCTACAATTTCTTCCAAAATATCTTTTAAATTAATAAGCCCCTTAATGTCACCATATTCATCAATCACCATGCCAATATAAATATGGTTTTGTTGAAAATTTAATAACTGAACATTAACAGCTGTAGCTTCAGGCACTAAATACGCCGGATCTAATAGTGTGAGCAATTTAGCTTTCGTTAAAGTCCCTGCGGATAAATCCATAAATAAATTGCGCAAATCAATAATGCCTTGAATATTTTCAATGCTATCGCGATAGACGGGTAAATGCGTGTGATGACTGGTTATTATTTGTTGCATAATGCTATCCCAGTGATCATCTAAGTTAATTCCATAAATTTCATTACGCGGCACCATCACATCTTCAACGACAACGGTTTCAAGGTCTAAAATACGTAGCAATAATGTTTGGTAATTCACACTAATTTTACTGCTCGCTTCATACACCAACGTTCGAATTTCTTCTGTGCTTAAAGGATCAAATTTTTGTTTAGTGACTTTTACTCGAAATAATCTGAGGATGGCATTGGCGACAGTATTAGACAACCAAACTAGAGGATGTAGTATTTTCAATAAAATACGTAAGGGTCCCGCAGCAGGATAAGCAACACGCTCTGGGTAAAGCGCCGCTAACGTTTTGGGTGTCGTTTCTCCAAAAATGAGAATAGTCAGGGTCAATAAAATAGTGACGACCACAATCCCTGCTTCACCAAAATAATGCACAGCAATTAATGTCGCAATGGCTGACGATAAGATATTGGCGAAAGTATTACCGATTAAGATCACACCCAAAAGCCGATCAGGTCTTTCAAGCAACGCTGCGACTTCAGCAGATTTTTTATCACCTTTTCGAGCACGATGGCGCAAACGATATCGATTGAGCGACATCATGCCCGTTTCTGATCCTGAAAAAAACGCCGATAAAATAATTAATACAATGAGTGCAATAAATAATAACAACATCGTCGCTGTAGGAGTGGTTTATAACATTAAGGTTCAATGTAGCGTATTTTTTATGTGTTGGCTATTGGATGTGGATAGCATCGCAATAGCCTAGCTTCAGCACGAAAATTCACTGACTCCCCTACTGATTCATCTCTTACTCACTCTTAACTGGTTGCGAAGCCTGCTCATCTACATCTAATGACTGATAGGCTGACAACCCTTCCCCACTGACAGTACCATCCACATTTTCAGCATGAATCGCACCACTAAATAGCAGTGATGTCAGTAACAAATTCAATAGAATGATTTTCATTTTAATGACTCCTCTATTAGTTTCAGATCGATACTCACGTACACAGCGTACAAAATATAGCAAATTTTAAATGATACTGCCCGCGGCATATACCTTACTTTTACTTGCGCCACTTCAATCAATCTTTATAATAATCCAATCTTTTATCGACCCCAGGACGAATCCAACATGTTTAGCAGCTTAAGCGAACGACTGACCAACACCGTCAATAAACTGAAAGGCATCGGCCGACTCACCGATAAAAACATCAAAGAAACACTGCAAGAAGTTCGTAACGCGCTGATTGAAGCTGATGTTGCACTACCCGTCGTCAAAACCTTTATCAGCCAAGTACGCAGCAAAGCGCTAGGCCAAGCTGTCATGACTAAAACCATCAATCCTGGTAATGCCATGATTAAAATTGTGCAAGATCAATTGACTGACGTGCTCGGGGCTGACAAATCCGAACTCAATCTCAAAGCAGAACCTCCAATTGTTATTTTGATGGCGGGACTACAAGGTTCTGGCAAAACCACAACCGTAGGTAAATTGGCCAAATGGCTGCAAGAAAACCACAAAAAATCTGTGATGGTCGCTTCCGCTGACGTCTATCGTCCTGCTGCTATTGAGCAGCTACAAACACTCGCCGAACAAGTGGGTGCAGCCTTTTTCAAAAGCACAACCAAAGATAAGCCTGTAGATATTGCGCGCAACGCTATTAGCGAAGCCAAAAAAGCCTATAAAGACGTATTAATTATCGATACTGCAGGTCGTTTACATATAGACAATGACATGATGGACGAAATCAAAGCCGTTAAAAATGCAGCAAACCCAACCGAAATTTTACTGGTCGTTGATTCAATGACTGGTCAAGATGCCGCAAATGTAGCAAAAGCTTTTAACGAAGCCTTACCTATTACAGGGATTGTGCTAACCAAAACAGATGGTGATGCTAGAGGTGGTGCCGCTTTGTCCATGCGTATTATCACGGACAAACCCATTAAACTAATCGGTACCGGCGAAAAAGTTGACGGGCTACAGATCTTTCACCCTGAACGTATCGCTAAACGCATCCTCGGCATGGGTGACATTGTCAGCTTAGTGGAAGAAGCCCAGGGTAAAATCGATAAAAAACAAGCTGAAAAACTCAGTAAAAAATTACGCAAAGGTAAACATTTCGATTTTAATGATTTTTTAGGTCAGTTAAATCAAATGCGCAAGCTCGGCGGTGTAAAGTCTTTATTCAGCAAACTACCCACTGGTATGGGTATTCCAAAACAAGCACTCGCCATGGTGGATGACAGCATGTTTACAAAAATGGAATCGATGATTCGTTCCATGACACCTCAAGAACGCGCTTTTCCGGCAGTCATCAATGGTTCCAGAAAACGTCGTATTGCAGCAGGTTCTGGTCACGACATTCAGGAGCTCAATAAGCTGCTCAAACAGTTTACGCAAATGCAAAAAGTACTAAAGCGATTTAAAGGTGATAAATTATCTAAACAATTAAAACAAATGCAAAATATGCCAGGGGGCTTGGGTGCTTTACCAGCAGACTTAGCAAACTTACTGTCGTCAGAAGATCCCAAGTAAACCATACCCCTAAATACTAGGACACAATACCGCGCACTTTGTCAGCGGTTAACTTACAACCATAGATTGCAATCATGAAAAATAGATTTTTCAAATCCATCTCCCTCATCATTCTGAGCACTGCATTCACAACTCCCTTTTGCAATCCACGACAAAAGCTCGAACAGATCACTTCGGAAGTCAATAACACTCAGCAACAATTATTCAAACTCACAACACAACGACAACAATTTTTTCTGAAGCTACAAGAAATTGAGGTCAAATACGGCCATCTCAAAAACGCTTATGATAAAACCCAAACCACTATGTCTAACCTACAATCACAAATAAACCAATTAGACCAACAGCAAACACAACTCATCAATCAATTAAACAAACAATACGAAGCACTCAGCCAGCAACTACGAGCCGTTTACGCGCTGGGGCGCGAACCTCTTTTCAAAATATTACTGTCCAACGAAGACCCAAACACCATCAGCCGTCAACAAACTTACCTCAGTTATCTCAGCACAGAACAAGCCAACTTTATTCAATCTATCAAAAAAACCAACCAAGATTTGCAAAATACTAAGCAACAACTCCATCAACAAAAAGAACAACTTAAGCAGCTGGCGCAAGAACAACAAGCACGTCTCACACCCATTACACAATTAATGAATCAACGTAATAACACCGTCGCTGCACTCGACGCAGCACTGCAAAGCAAACAACTACAATTACAGCAGCTCATCAACAATCAACAAAAACTCACGCAAGCACTCGCCAATCTTCGCGCTAAACAAAGCTTAAACGCTATCGAACATCAGTCATTCAGTAAACTACAGCACTACTTACCCTGGCCTGTTCAAGGCAAAATTATTCAAACCTACAAAAGCCCTATCAATGGCAACAAAATATTAAGTGATGGCATTGTGATTGCCGCGGCAGCAGGCACTCCCATCAAAGTCATTGCGCCAGGACGTGTCGCTTTTAGCGCTTGGATGCCCGGCTATGGCATCGTTATTATTGTGCAACATAGTCATGGCTACATGAGCATCTATGGACACAGCCAAGCAGTATTTAAACCTGTGGGCGCCATTGTATCGACAGGAGATATTATCGCCAGTGTCGGCAATTCTGGTGGGCACTACCAATCCGGACTGTATTTTGAATTAAGAAAAAATGCACAACCCTTAAATCCAAATGCGTGGTTGCAAACGTGACAACATTGACTGTGCTCAGTGCTTTCCATAAAACCCACTCACGATTACACTGCGCGCGGCCACAGATTTAAAATAGGATCACTTCCCAATGGCTGACCAATCTATTTCATAAGCTGCAGAGCGGCCTTTTTCAGTTGTTGGTCTCAAACATTTTTTATCAACGAGATCAATTAATTCACGATAAGCCGTTGCGCGACTTATTTTTGTTAACTGCATATATTTTCGCGTTGTCATTCCGCCGATAAAACCATCCCTTCCCGCATCAAGCAACCGATTTAACACCTTTGCTTGTCGTGTATTAATTTCTGTTCTTGCATGTCTTTCCCAGAAATGACTTTTATAGCTAATATCATCAATCATCTTGATTGAATGATTGATCGCGTCTTTAAAGCAACCTAAAAACCAAATCAACCATGGAGTTATATCCATATCACCACAACAACTTTTTTCCAAACTTGCGTAATAATTTTTTCTATCATTCATGATGGCAGAGGATAAGCTGTAATAGCGCGACTTGAGCTTCTCATCTTGAGCAAGCGCTAAATCGATAATAGCTCTTCCAACACGCCCATTTCCATCTTCAAACGGATGTAAAAGCTCAAACCATAAATGCGCTATACCTGCGCGCAATAGGCCATCGATAACCGCGTTATCATTAAACCACGATAAAAACCGATTCATTTCATTTTTTATTCCTTTAGCGGGTGGTGCTTCATAATGGATGGTTGGCCTATCTGGCCTACCCGAAACAATCTGCATCGGTCCTGGCTCTCTTAACGAACCTACGGTGATTTTACGTATACCCGAATAACCTGTTGGAAAAAGTGCTGCATGCCAACCATAGAGACGCTCAAGCGTCAGTAACGCACTGTAATTCTGAGTAGCATCTAATAACATATCTAGGAGCCCCTCAATGTACCGGTCAGGTTGTGTACTGATACCCGCTATGTCCAGACCCAATCGGTTGGCTATTGAGGAACGCACACTGTCTCGATTTAAGCGCTCACCTTCTATAGCGGATGTATCTATGGCCTGCGCTGCCAAAATAATAGCGTCCATTTCATCTGATACTTCATCATTGATCGTCTGAATTATCCCTAACAATTTACCCTGGGCTAGCCGTGCACTCGACAAGTGCAATGACAGTTTTTCAGCATCCCAGCTAAAGTTTGGCCAATCTTTGTTAGACCAGATCCAATGAGTCATTCAAACACCTTATTAGTTTTAAATTTTGAAGCAATTATAGTTCTAATCGTCTCAAAATTTGAAGCGATTAATGTGCTAATCGCTTCAGTCAGGGCTGATGGCTGCCGCGAACAAAGTGCATGGTACTGTTTAGCCGCTGACGTTATACACAGCACTGTTTGCATCGTCGAGTCATTGACACCCTAGCACAACTATGTGACGATGATTCAATCTCTTTATAAGTCAAGGAATTAGACAATGTTCAAAGCCAAAACGCTCGTTGTAAGCCTACTGTCAATCAGTCTAGGTTTGGTTTCTGCCCCCCTCTTTGCCCGTCCAACACCTTACACACAAAAAGAATCTGACATTCAAACTAAAATCCCCCAAAAAGAAATTCAAGAATTTGTGATGGCATTGGCTTTAACCAAACGTTTCTATATCAAAGACGTCAACGATAAAAAACTTTTCGACAACGCCATCAGTGGCATGCTCAACCAGCTTGATGGTCACTCTAGTTACCTTTCAGAAAAAGCAATGAAAGAATTACAAGAAACAACCGATGGCGAATTTAGTGGTATCGGCATTGAACTAAACTTTAATAACGGCATGATCGAAGTCGTCGCTCCTATTTTAGATTCCCCTGCGGACAAAGCGGGCATTAAAACAGGTGATAAAATTATTCAAATCGAAGGCAAACTTATTAAAGACATGGATTTAGCCGAAGCAATTAGTCGCATACGCGGCAAAAAAGGCACTAACGTTAAATTAACAATTATTCGTGAAAGCGAAAAAAAACCGCTTGAAATTAATGTGACTCGCAACGACATCAAAGTCCAAAATGTCAAATCCAAATTACTCGACAAAGACTATGGTTATATACGCATTGCTTTCTTTCAGGGCAATGTCGATCAAGAAGTCAAAAAAGCCTTCGAAAAACTCAAACTTGAGAATCCAAATTTAAAAGGGTTAATTGTTGATTTGCGCGGTAACCCAGGTGGATTGCTCGAACAAGGCGTCAATGTCGCTGACTTATTTATTGATACCAACAAATATAAGGGTAAAAATAACGATTTAATTGTTTTCACTAAAGGTCGTGTCCCCAGCGCCAACTTAAAATTCAAAGGTCACCCCGGTGATATTTTGGAAGGCAAGCCAATGATCGTAATGGTCGATCGTGGTTCTGCTTCAGCATCTGAAATTGTAGCCGGTGCTTTGCAAGACTATCATCGCGCCGCCATTGTGGGCACCAAAACTTTTGGCAAAGGTTCCGTACAAACAGTCTTACCCATCAGCCCCACTTCGGCCATTAAACTCACTACAGCACTTTACTACACACCTAAAGGTCGAGAAATTCAATTGCATGGCATTATTCCAGACGTCTACGCCAGCACGCAGGAACTCAAAAAAGACAAAGACAAAAATAAATTTAATATTGATGAAAGCAGTCTCAATGCATTACTCGGCAGCAAAGAAAGAAAACTAAACGATCTTAAGCGCTATGAGGCAAGTGCTGAAGCGTCCGATAAAATGGCACAAGAAGATTATCAACAATTCATGGCATTGAATATTTTGAAAGCGCTAGCTGCGCATTCTGGCATGAATTCGAAAAAATAAGGTTCTTTAGGAATCGTCGTGATTTTGCAAAAGTGATACCCCGTCATTGCAGGCGAAGTAAAAGACTCAATTAATGACAACAGGCTTTAACAACTGTTCAATATCATCGGTGGTTATTTGACTGGTTTTATCCAAATCTTCTGACAATACAGACTCCACCAAAGATTTTTTACGTTCTTGCATCATCAGAATCGTTTCCTCAACGGTCCCTTTGGTAATGAGTTTATACACAAACACCGGATTTTCTTGCCCTATTCGATGGGCTCTGTCCGTTGCTTGCTGTTCTGCTGCAGGATTCCACCAAGGATCATAGTGAATCACGGTATCCGCTGCCGTTAAATTTAAACCCACGCCACCGGCTTTTAAACTGATTAAAAATACACGCGCATTGCCTTCTTGAAATTCTTTCACCACTTTCTCGCGATCTGTGGTGCTACCCGTAAGTTTTGTATAGCTAATCATTGCTTCTTTTAATTCATCTTCAATGATCGCGAGCATACTGGTGAATTGTGAAAACACTAAAATTTTACGATCTTCCGAAATCAGCGTTGGTAGCAATTCATCCATTAAATAACGCAATTTAGTCGAATCTTTCGCAGTCATTTTTTCCGCTTCTTTCATCGATATTAACCGTGGGTCACAGCACGTTTGTCGCAATTTTAATAAAGCGTCTAAAATTAAAATATGATTTTTCGCCACTCCTTTCGCACTGACGGCCTCGCGCACTTTTTTGTGCATCACCAAACGCAAAGTTTCATATAAATCTTCTTGCTTACCTTTGAGTTCAACCTGTCGCACGATCTCTGTTTTTGCCGGCAACTCTTTTAATACTTGTGATTTGGTTCTTCTTAAAATAAACGGTTTAATCATGCCATACAAAGCACGCTGCCGTTCAATATTATGATGTTTCTCAATAGGGTTTTTAAAATATTTTTTAAAATAAGTTTGTTTGCCTAACAACCCAGGCAGAATAAAATTCATTAATGACCAAAGCTCTAAAAGATTATTTTCGATGGGTGTGCCCGTTAAACACAAACGACGATCTGATTTTAATCGATTAATGATTTTGGTGCTTTTAGCCACTGGATTTTTAATAGTATGCGCTTCATCTAATATAACAAGCGAAAAAACTTGTGCTTCAAACCAATAGTCATCACGCACAATTAAAGGATAGGTCGTAAAAATTAAATCTGCTGATAACGCTTCATCGAAACGCAATTGACGATCAGGCCCATGCAAAGTCACTGCAGTTAAATGTGGTGCAAACTTTTTGCATTCCGATTGCCAGTTATACATTAAACTAGTTGGCGCTATTACCAACACAGGTTTATCTAGTCTACCTGCCGCCTGCTCCACACAAAGATGCGCCAATGCTTGCACCGTTTTACCTAACCCCATATCATCCGCTAAAATACCGCCAAAATGGTAAGTTTGTAAAAACCCAAACCAACTCAAACCCTGCTGCTGATAATCTCTCAGCGCGGCTTTTAACGTTTCAGGTGGCTCCACTGGATCGATACCGCTAAAATCTGATAATTTAGTTTTTAATGTCATCAAAAAATCTGGCGCCGACACGTCAACCGTTTTGTCTTGCAGTACAGATTCAATTTGATTAATTTTCTGAACATCCATTGCTGATATTTTAGCTACTTCATCCGTAGCAAGACCACTGCTATTAAAGACGCTCAACAAAATAGAAATTAAGCGTTGTAAACGCGATTTTTTAATAGACAAGCGATGATTATTTTCATCACGTAAAATAATTTTATCGTCTACTCCAATGCTATCATCATTAAGTTGCGCTTCAACCGAAGCATTGGTTAAGGCTGCATGTAATAGCGGCAGCAGATTAATTTTTTTACCTTGATGCGTGACCCCTAACCCCATATCAAACCAGTTGTACGCGGCACCACTGTTAATATCGACATACCAATCATCGAGCGCTTCTAAATCAAGTACAGGTTCGATATCAACACCTTCAGCAATCGACACTTTAAACCCTTGTGCTTTAAGCGCATCAATAAACTCTCGTGTCTCTTGCATGGTTTCTTCGGTATTAGGCCACATAACAAAACAGCGATCTGTTTCTAGCACAGTCTCATCGATAAGATTGAATCTTTTATAAAGAAGGGGTACCGCATCCACTAATAACTTAAGGCCATATTCATCAACTAAATAATCATAGGCTGCTAGTTCTTTAGCCTTATCGCGCTCAATGACACGATATTCCGCATTAACATATTCAGACAAAGTCTCTCGGTTGTCATACCAAGGTACGACAAAATTGCCATATTGAAATTTTAAGTCGGCCATAAAAAAATCACTATCTACCTGCTTACCATTATAAACATCGTAAATGTGATAAAGTGCGACATCATAACAAGAGATAATGTTGATAACAGGCTGGCATTCTCCGCGTATCAACACTTCTTTTTTGAAAGTATTTAGTTCAGGTATTTTTAAATCTGCATAATTTTCTGATAGCGCTTTATTGACAATTTTCGCTTGCGCCATAGAAATAGAAGGTGCATGCAATAATTGTTTGATCGTTGCAGCAGGTAAATTGGTTTGACAGACACCGATACTTTTTTTGTGATGATCATAATACCAAAGCTCATCGACTAAAAAAGTCTTTAGCTGCTCACCCGCTACTCTAAATGCTAAAGACTGATTCCCTTCAGCATCTACTTCCCAATGAAGTAATGCCGCTTTTTTTTCACCCAGAGTGAGAATGGGGAATTCCAGATCACTCCAAAACACACGACCCAATTCAATCATTTTTTGTAACAGCGCCACATGATGTGATGTCGTCATTGCAAACTTTGCATAAGCGAAATGACTATTAAGACGATAGGTTTCAGCTAGCACACCTAATTGAATATAAATTTGCTTGTCTACTTCTGACAATTTATCAATATGACTTTCACGGCACGAACATTCTTTCACTTTGCCATATTTACCCGATTTTAATTGTTTGGTGAGCATTAAATCACAATAAAGTTCACCATCAAATTCATACAAATAATACAAAACAATATCAGGCGATACTTTCGTTGTTTTTTCAAGCGCGGTACTACTATTTTTTTCTTTATGCAATGCTTTATCAACCGCTTGTAGCCAAGCATTAATTTCAGCACTCAATTGTGGGAGATTACGCTTTTCATGCACTACATCATCTTGGCTCAAAAAAGCAATCATCGTAGCAGCCACGTGTTTACAGTTGTAACGCATGGGACAAGTACACACACCATCAACATCTGCCTGACTGCCTTTAGCTTTATACTTAATTTTTACCGTATAAGTATTGCCGTGACTACCGCTGACACTGCTAGTAATTTGAATAATATTTTTAACATCCGCTTCAAAATCTAACTCACACACCAACCCTTTTTTATAATAATCCATACCCCGTTCAAAATAGACTTCAGGAAAATATTTTTGAATGGCATTAAGATTATCTCGTTGGCTTTTTTGACTCATCTTTATTTTTTCCATGTATCTCGCAATGCCACTGTACGATTAAATACCAAGCGACTCTCAGCAAACTCTTCAATATCCGCACAAAAATAACCTACTCGATTAAACTGAAAACAATCTCCAGGCTTTGCTGCTTTTAAACTCGCTTCAACTTTAGCGTTTTTAATACGTACCAGTGAATGAGGATTTAACACTTTAACAAAATCTTCTTCTGCACCAGGATTTTCAGCTATAAACAATCGATCATAAATACGCACCAATGCATCAATAGCATAAGTCGCCGATAACCAATGAACCGTACCTTTTATTTTTCGACCATCTGTCGGTTGAGCGCCAGCAAACGTTGCTTCATCATAAGTGCAATGTAATGCGGTAATCTCGCCTGAAGCATCGGTGATCACTTCGCGACAAGTAATTGCATAGGCATTCATTAAACGCACTTCTTTACCAGGCGCTAAACGAAAATATTGCGGCACAGGTTCCAACATAAAGTCATCGGTATCGATATAAATTTCTCGTGTAAAAGGCACTTTACGTTTGCCGAGTTCTGGTTTTTGTGGATGATTAGAGACTTCTAACCACTCTACTTTATCTTCAGGATAATTAGTGATAATGACTTTAATAGGATGTAACACTGCATTGCGACGCTCTGCCGATTGATTTAAATCATTGCGAATCGCCTCTTCTAAAAGACTCATATCCGTAATAGAGTCTTGCTTCGAAATACCCACTTGCTCACAGAAGTGACGAATAGAAGCAGGTGTATACCCGCGACGACGAAAACCACTGATGGTTGGCATACGCGGATCATCCCACCCATCCACATGTCCTTCTTCAACCAAACGTTTTAAATAACGTTTTGAGGTAATCGTATAATTAAGTTTTAAACGAGAAAATTCAATTTGCCGAGGTTGATGATGCATTTCACAGTGTTCAACAACCCAGTCATACAAGGGACGGTGATCTTGAAATTCTAAAGAGCATAAAGAATAAGTAACGCCTTCTAAGGCATCCGAAAGCGGGTGGGTATAGTCATACATAGGATAAATACACCACTGATCACCACTGCGATGATGCTCCACAAATTTAATGCGATAAAGTGCTGGATCGCGCATATTCATATTGCCAGACGACATATCAATTTTTGCTCTGAGCGTGCGCGTGCCCTCTGCAAACTCGCCGGCTTTCATCCGTTCGAATAAATCTAAATTTTCTTCAATAGATCGATCACGAAAAGGGCTATTTTTACCGGATTCTTTTAAAGTGCCGCGATATTCACGCACTTGTTCTGCCGATAAATCACAAACATACGCTTTACCATTTTTGATGAGTTTAACGGCTAATTGATACAGTTTTTCAAAATAATCGGAAGCAAAAGTCAAATGCTCTCCCCAATCAAAACCCAGCCAATGCACATCTTTTTTAATAGCGTGCATATATTCCTCGTTTTCATTCGCAGGATTCGTATCATCAAACCGCAAATAGCAGTGGCCATTTTTATAGTCTTGCGCCAAAGAAAAATTAAGACAAATCGCCTTGGCATGCCCAATGTGCAAATAACCATTGGGTTCTGGCGGAAAGCGAGTAATCACTTTGCCGTTATTGAGAGGGTTGGCGAGGTCTTCATCAATAATATGGCGGATAAAATTAGTAATATGCGCTTTGGTAGGTTCTGACATAATGTTGGGCTTCTCAACCAGTTAACAATCGGGCGAGTCTAGCATATTATTTTAGGAAGCAGAACCTTCCAAAAACACTAAACTCGACAGACGCGCGGAATTTTTTATTGCCCGGTAATTGCTGCTGTTACTGCATTGATAGAGCCAGTCTCGCAACAACAGGGATGTCCTATTAAATGCCTTATCCATATTGATTTTCTGAGTCCAACGCGCAAGCCGCTTGCGCAGCTCAGCCTACGAATCAAAAAACACAGGTATTCCGGAAAAGGCAAAAAGTTTAATGGCCAGTCACAACAACGCCCAATGTTGATTAATTCCCTAATAAGAGTTGGCTAAAATCAATAATATGAGTGAAATAATTGTGGTCTATTAGATCATCGGAGACGCCATTGACGTGGATAAGCACTGGGCGAAATGAGAATCCTTTCGGATATTGCATGTTGTCAATTTTCTCTTGCACCTCCTCAATGGCAGCTGAACCAATAATAGTTTTTGAAAATTTTATTTCACAAACATACAAGCAATTCGTTTTCGTTTGTATCATATAATCAATTTGACACCCTTTTGTCCTAGTTGTTGTATGCTGAAAAAACGGATTAGCATTGACTATTTCATTTGGAGAGATTTGCAATGTGCTATGCAGTATTTTTCTATTATTGAGCACTAGGTTTTCAAACTGAAATCCAAGTATTGAATGCCATTGAGGCAATGATTCTAGCGATTTAAAATCAAAATTACCCCTTTTAAGCTTATCCAAATTTTTTTGAATATACTTCAAGTAAAATCTTAAATAATTATCCTTTAATCGATATTTACTTAATTTTAAATCTGATCCTGTTTTAATATTCCAAGTATAATCCCTGCTAATAAAACCAATTTCTTCTAATTCCCAAAGATATTCAGTAATACGCCCATATTGCTGCTTCTCTTCTTCATGACTCAACATTTCCTTTATTTCATGCTGTTCTTTCATACCCGTAGCGAGTATGCGAATGATTTTTTCATAAAACAGGCTGTCTCGCATAAAAAGATCTGAAAATATTTTATCAAATTCAGTTGTAAGCATTCCGCCATGTGTAAAACATAGTTGTTTGATGTTTTCTTCAGCGCTTAATTTAGTATTCACTTCTTCGAGGTATTTGGGTATCCCACCTGTAACGGATAAAACTTTTAGCTTTTCAAAATTGGAAATATTTCTTGGCCAGAATTTAGCGCAGTCACTCAATGGCAACTCATCTAGTGTTAATGTGAATGAAACGCGCCCAACAAAGCCTGTGCTGCTTAAAAGATTGGTTTCTATCCATGATGAGGCCGAACTACAAACAACAAAGATTAATTGATCATTTTTCTTGAGCAGATCATCCCAAAAGATTTTTATTTTACCGAGGAACGTAGCGGTTTTGCTTCCCATCCATGAAATTTCATCAAAAAATAGTAATATTTTCCCAGACTGAACCCTCTCACCTACAGCCCATAAAGCATCACTCCAATCATCATAGCGTGCCTTAGCAGTTTTAAATTCTCTACTAATTTGAATACAAAACTCTTTTAGTTGATCCTCTGGCGTTGTGTTGGGTTCTGGCGCCAATCCCTCAAACTTATAACAATGATCAAATGACTTCCCAAACTCATCAATTAAACGGCTTTTGCCAATGCGTCTTCGACCTTTCACAACAACAAATGAAGCCGTTCTTTTTTCTGCGAGCCTGTGTAGCTGCTGAAGTTCTTTCTCTCTACCTATAAATGTTTTTTTTCCACCCATAACCACCTCGGAGTTCAAAAGGTGCAATTGCACATTAACAACTCCATTTTG
>Ga0155588_1107_pt1 | contig 23589 bp, 19 predicted proteins | sample RifCSPhighO2_12_FD_107245 | JGI IMG/M metagenome (GOLD analysis project Ga0155588, IMG submission 107245) | Gammaproteobacteria bacterium RIFCSPHIGHO2_12_FULL_41_15
CACTGACTTCATTTTTATCCAGCGGTTTTGAAAAATAAAAGCCTTGAACAAATTCGCATCCATTTTCCGATAGATATTCTATTTGTTTTTTATTTTCAGCACCTTCAGCCACAACCGCCAACTCTAAAGCTTTAGCTAACGCGATAATTGATTTTACAATAATCGAATCATTTTTATTTTTGGTAACATGATCTATAAAAGATTTATCTATTTTTAACGTATTAATGGGTAACTCTTTTATTCGTGTTAATGAAGAGTATCCTGTACCAAAATCATCGATTGAAAGAGTAATGCCTAATTGTTTTAAGTCATTTAATACAGATTCAGCACCTTTTAATTTAGTCATCAAGGCTGTTTCGGTTATTTCCAGTTCAATGCAGCTGGGATTAATGTTTGTTTCGTTTAAGATAGCACTAAATTTTTTAACAAAATGTTCTTTGATAAGTTGATAAGGAGAAATATTAATTGACAGTTTTAAATCATTTTGAATTATTCCATCTGACTGCCACTGATGAAGTTGGCGACACGCCTCTTTAATCACCCATTCACCAATAGGTATAATCAGTCCTGATTTTTCAGCAATAGAAATAAAATCATTAGGGGAAACCTGACCCAATATGGAATCCTTCCATCGAAGTAATGCTTCGAATCCACGTACTTTGTTTGTGATTAAATGATACTGAGGTTGATAGACTAAATAGAAATTTTTTTCTTCAAGTGCTTTATGTAATCCATTTTCTAGTTCTAATCTTTTTTTATAAATATTATTGAGTGACTCGGTGTGGTACTCGACTCTATTTTTTCCCATTTCTTTGGCGCGGTACATGGCAATATCGGCATTTTTTATTAAAGTTTGAGCGGTTGTTCCAGCATTGGGAATAATTGCAATACCAATACTGACTGTGATGTGCAATTCAAATTCATTAATATTGATTGGCTTGGATATAATTGACATCAGTCTCTTGGCATAAGTTCCCGCATCATCGGGGTGTTGTAGCTCACTTAATAAAATAATAAATTCATCGCCACCTAAGCGCCCAAGAAAATGATGTTGTATGGTAAAACGAGCCGCTATATCCTCTGGCCGGATAGAATGTAACAATCGTTCTGAGAGTTTTATAAGCACTTGATCGCCTGTATGATGCCCTAATGAATCATTAATATGTTTAAAATTGTCTATATCAATAAACAGCAAAGCGGCTATTTTTTTATGGCGAATTGACCTAGCCAACTCTCTATCTAATACCTTTTCAAATTCGCTGCGATTGGGTAGGTCAGTTAAAGCATCATGTGAGGCCAGATAAATAATTTCATCTTTTGCTTTTTTAAGTTGTAAAATATCTTGCGCAACACATACAATGCCACATGGGTTTCCAGAAACATTTTTTAAGATTGATGCAGAAAATAAAACAGGTATTTTTTCGCCTGACTTTGTTTGATAGAAAGATTCTTTATTGGAAACACTCTTTGATTTCATTAATTGTTGTATGAGCAATAAAATTTTTTGAGTATCACTATCCTCACTAGCATCAGAAAGTATCTTTTGAAGTGGCTGACCAATTAAGTCTTCCTCTTTTAAATAGCCCAAAATCTCTATGGTTGATTTATTGACAAAGGTAATCTCAAGTGTGGGTGAGGTTACAATGAGCATATTTGACATTGATTCAATAATCCCATTCAGATAATTGGTTAAATCAGATAACTTTTTATCTTTCTGAAAAAGATCATTATGTAATTTTTCTCTTTCTGTGACATCGCGTAAAACAGCTATAAAATAAGGGTTATTCCCGTGTGTCATGACTTTGTTAGCGGAAATTTCCAAGCATATGGATTTGTTTGCTAAGGATAAAATACAAATTTCCGACTGTTTACCTATCGCTACTTTTTTTATGATATTAAAGATAGGCGTATTTTCATTGTTGAGCGATACGTCAATAACGTCGTTAATATTTTGACCTAAAACTTCAATACGAATACGCTGCGTGAGTTCATTAAATACGATGTTTGACCAAGCGATGATTCCATTTTCATCAAGCCATATAATAGATTCATCAATTCGTCCCAGTGCTTGATCAAGCTTCCCTAAGGTACTTTGTAATTGGTTAATATACTGCTCTGATATGTTCTTCATTGGTTTATTGATTCTATTGATCTGATAAATAGATATTCGCACCGATGATCCATTGATCATTTTCTTTTATAGCACGAATGAGATGTACGGCTTTAAATTCCTTACCGTCTTTTGTCAAGGCAGGTAAATTTAGAGGATTATTCAACAAAATCGGCTCTTCGGTTGAAATAAATCTCGAAAATCCAAGATTGTGAGCATCATGCAAGTGTGAAGGTATAATTGCTAAAAGCGATTGGTTGATAATTTCTTTAAAAGACCATATGAACAAGTGCTCAAAGGCATCGTTAACGAAATTAATGATGCCATGATGGTTGGCAATAACAATGGCTTTATTATTATCTAACTTAAGTTTTTTTATCATTAGATTCATCGAATATGACCTCCTAGTTGTCAATCCAAATAATCATCAGTGACGGGAAGCAAGTTAGCATAACCGAGGTACGACCAAAATGTTAGTCGAAAAGGAGTCAATATTTTCAAGAAGCATAAGAAAGGGTGCTAGTCGAGAGCAACCGTTTAAAAATATCACTCCAGCATAAGCCCCTAAGAAGGTATACTGCACGCCTTCGCCGCATCAACGCCACTAACATAAGCTCCGTGTATGGTTGCGTTCATATCAACTGACGTTGCCTCACCTGCAAAATATAACTGATCACCGACAGGCTCCGCCAAGACAGCAAAATTTTCCTCACAACCTCCAACAGGAATATACGAATAACCTAATTTAGAAAAAGGGTCAGCCCACCAACGTGTAATGACGTAATCAATAGGCTCAACAAATTGATCTGCATAAATTATTTTAAGGGGTTGCAAAAATTGCTTGAGAATATCGGCATCGGCTAATTGCTCTAAATTGCGCGCTTTATCCCCTGCGCACAAAGACACTAACACAGGTTTTCCAGTGAGTGGCACATAATTCACATAACTACAAACATCACCCGCTTGTTTGGGTAGTATTTGTATTAAGTGCGATTGTCTATCCCAAAAAACTTGCTCAAATTTCAGCGCAACTTTATCTAATATGCCTGCACCTATAGATTGTATGGCTTGTTGCTTTTTCTCGGGCAATGCAGGGAAAAACTGTATATCTTTGGCTTTCAAAACGGCAACCGGCACCGTCACAATCAGTTTTTTCGCAAAATAAAGGCCCTTGTGAGTTGTTACTTTAATAATTTCGTCAGAATAATCTATCTCAGAGACAATCTGCTCATAACAAATATCGAGCCCCTGCGCTAAATACTGCAATAAATGATCATAACCATTGATGACATAACCTTGTTCGCTATCGAGTTCTTCTACATTTTGCCAAGCTTGGATCGACACTTGATTCAAATCATCACCATCCCAACCCGTCATTAAATGTGCCAACCAATCATCACCACCAGGGAGTGTGTGCGCTAAACCTGACTGGCGATAGGCTGATTGCAATTCAAACTGCAAATTGGTATTTGCTGGCAAATGAGGTAATTTTTCTAAAAAATGACGCGCAAATTGTTGCAACGCTTGTATTTGTTCTATTTTTAAAGGGTTTCCTAACGCATCATAAAAAGCATAATGATCTGCGGAATCTAATGACCCTACAAATGTTTTTAACTGTAGATTAAATTGATCCACAAGACTCGTCATCGGATTAATGGACAAGCTATGCAACCAACTAGCGCCTAAATCCAGTGGCAACCCAAACGAATGATCTGTATAAACACGACCACCCATACGATTTCGAGCCTCTAAAACAAGTATATTCAAATTTTTTTTATGCAGTGTTGATGCAGCGGCTAAACCGCTAACTCCTGCACCAATCACTATAACATCATAAACATTCATCATAATGCTAACCAATCTCGAGGTTTTAAATAACGTTCATACAGCTCAGCTTCTTTCGACCCTTTGTCAGGCTGCCAGTTATAACGCCATTTCACTAAAGGTGGTAAAGACATCAAAATGGATTCTGTTCGACCACCACTTTGCAAACCAAACAAGGTACCTCTGTCATACACTAAATTAAATTCCACGTAACGGCCGCGGCGATATAATTGAAAATCTTTTTCATGCTGACCAAACGTCAAATGCTTTCTTTTTTGAATAATAGGAATATAGGCTTCGATATAATGCTCTCCGACACTCTGTAAAAATTCAAAACATTTTTCAAAAGGCCATTTATTTAAATCATCAAAAAATAAACCACCAATACCTCGCGGTTCTTGTCGATGTTTTAAATAAAAATAATCATCACACCATTTTTTATAATCAGGATAGACCTCACTACCAAAAGGCTCACAAGCTTTTTTAGCCGTTTGATGCCAATGCACACAGTCTGCATCAAATCCATAATAAGGTGTTAAATCGAATCCACCACCAAACCACCAAATGGTTTCACCACTTGGTTTTTCTGCGACAAAAAAACGAATATTTGCATGCGAAGTTGGAATATAAGGATTATCGGGATGGATAACCAACGAAACACCCGTGGCTTGAAATGAACAACCCTGTAACTGATGCCTGCCCGCTGTCGCTGAAGCAGGTAATTCGGCACCCATGACATGAGAAAAATTCACACCGCCTTGCTCTATCACAGCACCTTGCGTTAAAACACGGCTACACCCACCGCCACCTGTTTGATAAGACCAATGATCCTCAAGAAATTGTGCTTGACCGTCGACTGCCTCCAGTGCTGAACAGATGCGATTTTGCAGAGAGATTAAATACGTTTTTACGGGCGCAACGAGTTCGTTGGCTGCAAGCGTTTTTTCTGGCATAAAATTATTCCGAAATCCATGAGTGAGAAAAATCTCTATTTTGAACGTTAGTTAGTTGTGGCCATGCTGATTGATTTTTTAGTGAGGCAACGCTATCAAGTAGAGGTGATTGTGTTTTAGTTCTAAACATTATTATCGTCCACGATATCAGACGCATTTAGTTCTCCTTCTATTTCTTCAATAGAAGGAAGAGCGGTTTTAAGATTTTTTGGTAGTGCTTTTGATAACGTATATTCAGACACACCTATCGGAGCGTCAATTTTTTTTAGTGCATATTCTGCAATAATTTTACTTCTGGATTCACACAACAAAATACCAATAGCTGGATTATCTGCTTCACCTGTAAGATGTTCATCAACTGCTGATAAATAAAAACTTAATTGACCAAGATCAGCAGGTTTAAATTTTTTTGCTTTCAACTCACAAACAACATAGCAACGTAACTTTAGATGATAAAACAAAATATCAATAAAAAATTCTTCGCCATCAATTTGCAATGGCACCTGCGTCCCAACAAAAGCAAATCCACTGCCTAACTCTAATAAAAAGTCGCGAATATGTGTTGTTAATTCCTTCTCACGTTCACGCGCTGGTTGCGTTATTGTTAAGAAATCAAAACTGTATGGATTTTTTAGCATTTCATGTGCCAAATCGGATTGTGGCAGCGCAAGCTTTTGCTGATAATTAGACACCTTTTCTGAGTCTATGGCCTGCCTTTCATATAAATCAGATTTAATATACATGCTAAGCGTAGATCGAGACCAACCATTCTCCAGTGCTTGTGCCGAATACCAAAAAAATAGTTTATTATCAGTCCGATACCTGTCTAATAACAATTGAATATGCGCCCATGGCAATTGCGCAGCAGGTTGTTGCGCAAATTCATCCCATGCTGAATGTACATTGACCAGCAAACGCATATACTCCAAGTTTCGCTTCGAAAAACCCTGCATGCCAGGGAAAGCATTTCGCATATCATGTGACAGTTGATCAAGAAAATGTGAACCCCAACGCTGGGTTTTTTGCTGATTTATGATGTCAGCGCCTAGCTCCCAGTAAAATCGAATTTGCTCAATATTGGCAGCTAACGCCGCTTTAACTTGAGCACGCTGTAGCCTCTTTTTTATCTGAGATAAAAAATTCAAATAATCCTTGTCTAAATGCAACGCTATATTTTTATTAGAGTTAGAGAGTGACTTTGATTGTTTATCAGTTGGCATGATCCATGATCATTCATAGTGAATTTTTAACGGGCTCATTTTACTGAAATTATTAACTAAAACAACCCATGAGATTTAGCACTAAATAAGAAGAGCCCACAACATGCATACAGAAAATACCGCCTAAAATATGCATAAAACTTTTACTCAGATGACCTGGTTGACCTTGCTCACCATTATGACGAGACAACATTAGAAAACCACGAATAAACGAAATAACGCCTAATAAGCGGACAAAGGCTAACACAGGCTCCATCATTTGATCCACACCACTATTACCCGTGTTATAGGCCATAGGGCTATCAGTACCCCAGATAGTATTTAACGTAATTGATAAAAAAGTAGGAATCGCAAGCAATACGGCTGATGACAGAAACATCATTAAAGGCCCCATCATATTGGGCGCTTGCGACATATGCGAACGACTTTCAGCTATTTTTTTCAACTTCAATAACAGGGTCAGCATAATCACAACCCCCAAAAAAACGGCAATAGCTTGCACTATCACCGACAAATAAAGGAGATTTTTTAATAACAAATCATGATTTGAAATATAATCCATCGGAGCCTCAACAAATTTAAGCCTTATAAGTAATGAGTTTTCCTTGATTAGTAATCAACTGCCCATTCATTGTATCTATGGTGACGACTTTTTGTCCTTTGTCATTTGGAATGGTATCACCCACACGAACCGTAATATTGCGACCCTGTTGATCTTGAATCCAAGCCAAATCACCGCCCGCATCAATTGCTTGCAACGTATAAACGCTTGGCTTTGACGTCACAACTGGTTTTTGCACAGCCACCGTTGTTGATTCTTTTGGGGTTGTTAACTCACTCATCTTCGTATTCATCATTTGCAACTGCGCATTCAATTGCGACTCCGTGGCTGCCATTTGATTCATAACCATTTGCATTTGTTGCATAGCTTGCTGAACTTGGCCTAATGCTTGCTGATTACTAGTGACTTGCTGCTTCACACTATAAAATTGACTTTGCATCGCACTGGTTTCCTGTTGCATCTGCGAATTACGCATATTCAGTTGTTGCTTCATGGCCAATAGTTCTGCTTGGCTTTGTACTGTGGGCTGTACTGGCGCAGTGGTTGATGGATCGATTGCGCGACTGCTGTGATTCGATGCTTTAATCAACACAGCACCAATCACTAGCGCAATTGCAATGATCACCGCAAACCATACACGCTTATTTTTCAATTCAACTTTACCAAATTTACTGGCTACCCCTGATTTTTTAGGCTCATCGTCTATCTCAACATAATCAGCAATGGCTTCTTCACCATGATGATTGATGGAATCACTGCCGGGACGATATTCATCAGTAGCCGCAAAATCTTCCTGTGCTGCCTCATCTTCAGGTAAATGATATTCTTGATTTTCATATTCTTTATTCATGACTAAAAGCCTCTCTCTATAATGAACTTTGTTGATCTGCCTGCAAAACACCTGGATTTAATTTAACACCAAGAGGTAGTTGCAAATCACTCATCAATAACACACCCAACCCTGTGCCGCCTGGAATTTTAATCGTCGGTGCACGATTAAAATTTTGACTCATGCTTTGTGCATATTGCTGACCGACGTTACCAATACCTGCAGCCACTTGTTGCGCTGTATTTAACTTGCTATGTGAAGTCCAAACAATACCAGGACCATAGAAAGTAGTGCCACCTGATTGCATTGCATCCGCCATACCACTAACAAAAGCTGAAGCAAACATACTGCCGTAACGCAATAAATAGTGATTATTGACATTACCTTGCAACGCCGTTTGTGCGGTATCTTGATCAATCGCTACGGCACTCAAGCTGGTACTCGTAGGTAACCCTGGCACACTCGCTAAAGTAAATTGCAACTGCACTTGTTTATCGACACGTGTAAATTGACCCATTAATTTTGTACCTTTCAATGGACCTGTGACAATGCTTGCCATAATAGGAGAACCGACATTATCTGTATTCACACCCGTGTCTAACACAGCAAACATAATCGTACCCGCTTTTAAGACAGGACCATTCAGTGCCGCTGCATTAGTATTCGCTGCAGCACTGGCCAGAGCCGCTTCATTCACAGCATCATTTCGTGGTGCTTTTATTTCGCTATATTGCTGCACAGCAACATTGCTCCATTGTTTTTGGAACTGCTGCGCTTGTTGCGCCATGTTTTGTTCTTCTTGACTCAAAGCTTGTTGCTGTTGTTGCGCTGCCGCTTGTTGCTCTTGGATTTTTTGAATTTGTTCCAAGCGACCTTGCATCGTGCCTGATGCAATACTGGGCATACCACCATTATTACTGCTTTGCATATCACCGCTATTCACTGCTGTCATGTCTTGATTGATTGCATTACCATCATCATGCGCTTGCGGTACAACATAACCTGCTTGAGAAGGGGTGTAACCTGCTCGAATTAAATCACCTTTTGTAAAACCTGCCTGTTCTAATTGACTCGGTAAAAAACCTGCTTTATGTAATGCATCCGCATCAAAACCTGCTGTACGCAAATCATCAGGGTTAAAACCCGCTGCAGCTAAATGAGTCGCATCAAAACCTGCTTCTTTTAACTGTCCTGCAGTCAATCCAGCCTCTTTTAAATCTTGCGCAGAAAAACCTGCTGCACGTAAATCATTGGGTGAAAATCCTGCGTTCGCTAACGCTTTTGCACTGAATCCAGCATTACGCAAATCATCAGCCGAATATCCACCCAATTTTAATGCGGCCAATCCACAACCTTTTGCACGCATCGCTTGTGCTGACACGCCGGTATCATGTGCCAGTTTAATCGCAGCTGGACTGCAATCATTTCCCTGTTTGGAACCAATCCCTGCAGCCGCTAATTGTGCGGGTGTAAAACCCGCCGCCAATAACTGTTGGGGTGTAAATCCTGCCGCTAATAATTGTGCCGGCGTAAAACCCGCATCGGCCAATTGCTTTGCTGTGAATCCTGCGTCTTTTAGTTCTTGTGCAGTAAAACCCGCCGCTCTTAATTGAGCAGCCGTAAATCCACAATCTTTCAATCCTTTTGCATCAAATCCTGCTTGTTTTAAATCACCTGCTGTATACCCTACCTGTTTTAATACCGGACACTCACAACCTTTACATTTTTCTTCATCGGCTGTCACACCAGATTTTCGTGCTGCCATCAAAGCTGACACACTACAGGCTTGCGGATTAGGATGAGGTTTTTGACAAGAATGACTTTGCATATCAGCACCCAAAAAGTCTTCTGGATTACCTAAAAAACTAGCACGCGTTAAGGTAGGCACATTACTTTTACCTATTTTAGCGGCAATAGCAGATTGTTTAGCATTTTGATAGACAACTGATTTTACATAGGCCTGACTCGGAGCGCCCACACCGGGTAACGCTTCTAAATCGGGTGAACGATCAAATACAGCACCACTTTGCAAAGCCGCGGCTTGTCTCTCGTGATAAAACCAATAACCACCCGCACCCCCGACAATCACAACACCTGCAACAATCGCCAAAACACGCGCTTTACCACTTTTGATTAAATTAATTAACGCTTGATTCGCCATCTGATTACTCCTCCACCGATAATCGGACCATATTGCCATGCAATAATGCTAGCAACACAGGTGTTTTTTCTAACTCATAGGCATGTGTACCATCAGCACTACTCACGGTTGATATCCAGCTTGGTGACACTAAATTCATACGGGTTCTTAAATATAATTTCGCACCTATCACCCAAGCCTGACACTGATCACCGCCGGTCACTTGCACTTCTTTAGCATCGGCAGGCGGTACGCCATCTAAAATATTTAAGAGCTGTGGACTTTCAGTTAAAGGTAACCCACTCATTGTCTGCGACGCGTTGGGTCCCATTTTGGGAATACGCATATCCACACGATAATCCACTTCTTTCTGCCCCGGCATTAAAGTAATCATCAACGGTGTCGACAAACCTTTTAACATCACAGCAATATTGGCTGATTGAAATTGTGTCAATGCTTGTAACATCAAAGAATTATTCGAAAAATGCACGTTATAACTTTGTGGATCACCATTATCGATTGCTTGCACAGGCCAAGGTTCACCAGTCGCATCCAAAAAAACCAACGTACTGATAAAACCAGAAGCACAACGCACAACAGGGGGTGTTGCACCCGGCGCTAAATTCACATACATCGAACTTGAAACAGGTTTGGGAGCACCGGTTGGATTAGCAAGTGAAGCTTGCATACGTTCGTTATACATTTGTTTCATCAATTTAATTTGTTCTGGCGTCATTGGCATTAACTGATGTGTCACACCAGCAAATGCTTGATCTTGCAAAGAAGCGCCCGGCACAGGTTTGACGAGTTGATCATTGGATGCCGATTGTTGCGTATTCGCAGAATCCAATTTTGCATTTTTGCCTGACGCTAATAATAGCTGTTGTAATTGTTGATTTTCTGCAGGAGATAAAGGTTGGTTGCGACCTTTTTGCAACAGTGCTTGCAGCTGATCATTATCAGAATCATCCCTTACAGATTTAGCGACAAATTGATCTGTGTTGAGATTCGCTAAACTCACTAAATCAGCAAACGCAACACTACTTAGCATCCCTGCCAATGCTGTGATCAATCCTGTCAATTTTAAAAAATGTTTGATTCTCATATCTTCATCTCTCTCGTGCAAACTATGTCGCTGCGTTGGTATTCTGAGTCATATAAAACATATTGATTGCGATACCATCAGGATATTGACTAACGGGTACACGAATCACAATCATGGTCACCATCACGGGTTGCGGAATATTTTGTGTGCCATTCGTAAATTTAATTAGCATTGGAAACTGGATTTTCCAAGCATACTGTCCATATACCGGACCTTTAGTCATTACTTGCGGTGAGCCTGTGACTTCAGCACTAATCACCATTTTTTGTGAAATTAAAGTTTTTAAGTTATTTGATTGCTTTAAAGAATCAATAAATTGTTTCCAACCTGTATTGGTATAGCCCATTCTCACCGACTGTAATTGGTCTCGCCAATGTAAAAAATCTAGCGACAAAGTTTTGCGTGCTTCATCTGCAGACCATTGCAAAACGTGATCATCTGAAAACATAGGATCTGTCATGGACCGCGGTAAGATAAGTTTGCCATCATTCGTTGTTGGAAAATAATGTGGTGCCGGTGGATGCGTATATTTATAACCAATCGCACCACCTAAAATTAAATTCAACATTAATAATAAAAACACAGCAAATTGAGAAAATCGGTAATTATCTCTATAAAAACTATTACGCATAATAATCAGTTTGACGGCATCTTGTTTCATGCTTCATCTCCCAACTTAGCCAAGGTTGCTTTTTGATCTTGGGCGGCGTCTGCCATCATCGGTGAAATGGAGGCAATATTATTAATTTGAATACCTTTAGCAGTTTGTAATGTCGAAACACGTTCTATGAGTAAATTCAAAATATATTTAGATTGTTCTGTCTGATTACCGCTGGTATAGGTGACCAACACAGGTAATTGTACATGCCAAGTATAATGACCACCGATCACGGCTTCTTCTATAATGACAGGCGTACCATTAATAATGGCCGAACTAATTAATTTGTTGTCTTGAATATTTTTTAAAAACTTTGCATTTTCCATTGCAGTTTGTAATGAGCTCCAACCAGCCGGCGTATAATAGGGTTTCGCTGCTTCAATATCACGATCAAATTCTGAATAATTAATATTCAATGTGCTACGTGCTGCTAAACTGGCCCACTGCAAAATAAAATCTTCTGTCACGATAGGTTCATTCAACGTCGTTAATGCAATATTTTGTCCACCCGAAGTGGATGCATAATATTTAGGATCACTGGGAAATAAGCAAAGATACGCGAGATAAATAGCCATGCAAACAGCGGACAACAGTAAACATACCGCTGTCTTAATCAGCAAACGATAATTATCACGATAAGTATCGTTTCTCTGCGCAATCTGTTCTAACCTATCTTTTTCTGCCATTAATCCCACTCATGTAGTTTCGGATAAAATTTAAAACTGATGACGACACGTCTATTTTGTTCAATCCCCACCTGTGTATTATTTGCCGCCACAGGACTTAATTGACCTTCGCCATTGGCATACATTAATCGACTGTCTGTGCTTTTTGCCCATAAATAATTAGTCAACACTTGAGCTTGCCTGGTTGATAAGGCTTGGCTCATTTCTTTTGTTAAGAGGTTGTCGGTATAGGCATTGACTCGAACATCTTCTTTATCATAGGTCGACATCAAATTCGCGATGGAATCTAGTGTAGATAAATAGTCTGTATTGAGATTGGCTGAACCTGGGTTAAAGACTTGATCACTCGGCAGAATGATCATCATGGTAGCGCCAACTTGAAAAACCTTAACACCCTTCGTCGCCAACGATTGAATATCGGCTGCTTGCTCATGAGTCGGCGCTAATATTGAAGGATCTATCGGCTGCTTTAAGACGTCTGTGCTAGGGTCTTTTGCCTCGGTTGCGCAGGCAGATAATCCAAGCAACATAACAACTAAAAGCAATAGCTTAGAGCCACTTTCCAGCAGCATTTTGACTGTATTTCGTTGTTTATTTAGCATTTTTTTTCACTTAATTTTTAATACGTCAGGTTATACAGTTAATGTTGTACTTTAATATATTTTTATAGGTCATTAATTTATCAGTTTCCTTAACATATTGCAAAGGATTCTTATTGTTTTATTAAAAAAACGGGGTGCGTCTTTCTAATGATGCTCAAGCTAAGCAGTTGCCTTGCTTCTAACTCACTTTTTCCGCCGCTTCTTTTTTCTTCAAAGAAACGGCTTCAATCAACTTATCTACGGCTAGCGCTAATGTTTTGGCTGTCGCATCAGAGACGCTAATCGCAGGCGGATATTGTGTACCACGCTGCATATCTCCTATTAATTCCAAAGCAATATTCTGTGCTTGCTGACCTGTCTTACCACATAATCGTTGAATATATTCAATGGGCTCACGAGTACGAGACTTGTCTAACAGTGGATTAGCAAATGTTTCAATATCACGTGTAATGATTAATCCCTCTAAATGTGGACTGGTACGCAGTGGCACAAAAATATTGAGTTGATCATTGGGTAAATCAGGTATTTCATCGATAATCGTGGGTAATACTTCTGTTTGAGAGGTTAATTCACGCATGGCAGCGACGACTTTTTCTAATGCAGAAGCCGCCGGCTGTTTATTGATTAAACCAGCAATAGAAACCACCTCTTCTGCTGAATGTTGTTCGACTGAAAAGAAGGGTTCTTCTTTGGTCAATAATTCTTGAAATTGATCATAACCTTGTTTTAAGCGGTGAACATCTTCATCCGATGGAACATCCACTTTCAGCATATGATTTAAACGCAGACGTTTAGCAGGCACAGGATTGGCAAAAAATGATTTCGCACGAACAATCTTGGATTTAAACAAGATATGCATTTCACCAAGGCCCTGCTCTTTTAAGTCTAATAAATCGATACGTTGACGTTTTTCTAGTCGTGCACCGCGTGAATCTTGATACGCTTGTGTAACACTGTTACTACCAACCGTGAAGCTTTCAATATGACTAACATAGGTTTCACCCGCTGTTTTTTGGAAGAAATCCCAAGTTTCCATCGGATCTTCAAGCTTCATACATATTTTGATATTTGTATTCGCACCAATAGAAGCAGCTTCTTCTTTAGAAGCTTTTTGGAAAGCCGGTAAATCTTGTCCCGAAAAAACAACTGAGAACCCGAGTGACCGTGCTTGGGCAGGCACAACAGCAAAACCTTCTACGGCATAATAACCATATTCATCCAAGATACATAAAAACGGCGTGACTGAATGAGTCGGTTTACTTTCAACTAAGTCGGCATATTCACCTTCAACAGCATCCCCTAAACCCGCTGCCATCATTGCTTTAAGAGAAGCAATGATGATCTTACCCAAGTTTGATAATTCGTCAGGCGATTTTTCTAACGCAGGTAATAGCACAGTTAAAATCCGACGATTTAATACAACGTCACGAAAATCAACGTCAGCGAGTTTAGTTCGCATAATATGACCATACGTATCCGCCAACGAAGTAAACACTCGCGTTAACTGCATAGTAATGAAACCATGTTGTTCCAATACTTGTGAAACTTGTTTGCCCTTCTTGTCCGGGTTATAACCCGGCAAGTTAAATAGATAGTTACGAATCGGTTCAAGAATCGTTGGTGGCAACTCTTCGATATTCACCGCTTCTGCACCATCACGCACAAATAATTTATCCATGACTATGGCTTCAATACGATCAAGCAAAAAATAATTTCGAACCGTATTGGCGTCTAATAGAATATGACCCGCATCACGCATAGCGACTAACACCATCATAATCGCCTCTACGAAACCAATCGCACGACCTTTCCACATATCACCGTCAGGCGTTGCTGATGATGAATCCATTAAACTCACCACTAATTGCGCCAACATTGAAGACGAACCGATCGCAAATGGATTCAACGTATTGGATAATTTATTTTTTTGAGGACCAACAATATCTTTGGCGCCTGTCATAAAGTTAATTAATAAAAGATCATCGGTGCGCCCCATATAACGACACATCGAAAATATTTTGGCAAAAAGTGAGTTATCACCTTTACCATCCACATAAATAAATCCTGATCCTTGTACTAATGCATTATAGGCGAGTGAAATAAGGGTTTCTGTTTTACCTGAACCTGTTGAACCAAAAATCAAAACATGTGTTCGCATGTCTTCATTATTGAACCATAATTCATTATTCGTTTTTTCTTCGTTACCAAAAAAATAAATCCCACGAGCTTCATTCGGCTTATTTTTTCCGCCTGGTTTCAGGTCATTATAATCCAGTAATTGTGAACGTTGTGGCAAACGAAAAGGCAACTTGGTTTTTTGAAAAAAGGTATAAAGAAAAACACCTATACTTAATACTAAACCCAAATCAGCCAGACCCGGCACTAGTAAAATACAGATCGCAACGACAATGAATAAATGTGCAACTTTTTTAGGGGCAGTAAAATATTCTTTAATGCGCAGACCTAACGGTCGCGTATCACGAATAATCGACTGTTGATCCTGTTCATGTTTTGCCTCTAAACCGCGTCGACTTGCCATTCATCACCCTCCGCGACGTAAAGTGTTTCTGTAATGGCAACTTCCATAGCAATCACTGCTTCTTTCACCATGGGTGCAGCCAGTGATCGACCAACGCGCTTCTCTGCTAACCAATGTGCAAACGGCCCTGCCACTTCAGTAACAACTGTTTGACGGCCAACGCTATTCAACATATACCATAGACGTCTATCAACAGGCTTTAACCACAAAAAATCGGCGGTTGCGACAACACCAATGGTTCTAGCGGCTGTGATCAGTGTCGCCATTATGGTTAATACATAAGAATGACGTGAGCTCGCCCATTTTACGACACTCGATTTTTTATATTTTTTCACTAACTCAGAAACACCGGTAAAATCTAATTGACCCGTTGTTCTTGCCGAACGCGCAATTTGTTTGAGTAAATCATCTGCGACATTGCGTTGTTTATTGGCACAAGCAACAAAAACTACAAATAATGCTTGAACATGAATAGGTAATTTTTCAGGATCTATCCAACGTTGACCTAACTGCATAGTAAATTCACGTGCTGCAGCACCATGATCTAAACTCCAACCCATAACACCCTTTTCTTTTTTCGGATACACAAGGTTATGCTTTTCGCCAAACTCTAATGGCGTTTGCGACATAGCCCAAGGGCCTTTATTGATATCTTGTTTCACCAAATTTAACTTAACGATAGGTGTGATTTGCGGCCAATTTGACACTTCAGCAGCACGCAATGATTTCATGTTATACACCTTCACAAAACGTAAGCCTTTATGCTTATAGTACATAAAAGCACTCATGCCTATTAAAATAATCGCAAAAGGAAAAGATAAATAACGACCTACTGTTTGGCTCACGGTACCCACTGTCGCAAGTGAGACATCACTGGGACTTAATGCGGGCGAAGTCAAATAAGATTGCCATTGATACAAACTAGATAATGAAAACGAAGGTAAATGTAAAAAATGTAATAGATGACTGATTGGCATGAGGGCTGCAAACAGTAAATCGATTTCCATACGACGAAGAAAAAATACTGTGCGAACAATATATTCTTTTCCAAAAAACCATGAGAGAAGAATAATAATGACAAGCACAACTGCTGCATAAAGTATGCGAAGATTACTATCGACTTGTTCTTGTTGACCTTGCGCCATAATATTTCACTCGCTTAAAAGTCTTCACAGTTGGACACGAGAATGTAAAGTGATTTCTTCCAGAGCCCTAACATCTCGCCTCACCTTAAGGCAGACCACATTCTGTTTTCTTTGAAGATCAAAAATTCAAACCTGTCACCCATCTGAAATTTAAAAATTCAATTTAAGACGAGGCAAGGTATAATTGATTTTCAATGAAGTCATAACATTTTCCCTGATGCACAAATTCATAAATATTTTCACTTTGTAATGCACCTGGCATTAATACTAATAATTTATGCCCTAAACGATCTGTTCGTTCTGCATGATTTATTAAATTCATCACACTGGTTCGATCAATCGCTACGACAACATAGGCTTCATTCACTTGATCCAATTTAGCGCGTAGTGCACGACGAATATCCTCTTCATTACTGTAAACAGGTCTGCCTTGCACATAGCTAGACAACGAGCGAAGCTGAGTTTCCCAAAGTGCTAGGTTATGTCCTTGAGATTGATAAATGGTAATAAATACTTTTATTTGATCTTCGCCTAATTGTTTTTTGGCGGGACCCTGTATTTGTTCTTGCGTCAATTTTTTTTGAACAACCAATGCTTGTTCACGTACCGCCATCAATGGCTTGATAGTATTGCGTAAAAATAAAGTCTTTTGCCAATCACCCGCTTGTATCACTTGATCAATTGACTGGACTAACATACTGCTGACTTTTAAATAGGCCGCTTTATTCGGCAAACGCAATGCATGATAGTCTGCTAAGGCTTGTTGAAATTTTTTGGTTTCACGCTCCATCATTTCAAGCATTATTTTTTTTTCTTGTTCATCCTTTGATTGCAAAATATCTACCGTCATTTTTGGTTGCACACTCGCAGAGCTTATTAAATCTACATTCTTTTCATGTAATTGCTGCGTATTTTTTTCACTAACCTGTGATCTGTTCACTCTATTGTCATTCTCAATAGCCGTTGGCATTACTTGCTGTGAAAACATCACTTACCTCAGTTTAAAAGACCACTTTGGTTTATCTAGCCGCGCTTGGCGTTGGACTTAGTGTGTGCCGCTTATCTAAATATTCCTCACCTAAACCATTACAGTCTTTGCCAGCAGCTAGCAGCTGACTTGCAACTCTAAGCAGTTGCAGACCAACGGTCGGTTCTTCTAATACCTGACCCACAGACGGCTCTGATAATGGTGATTCTTGTGTTGCAACCGCTGGGGTTTTTCCCCATAAACCAACTGCCGCATACCCATTCTGTTCTACTGACATGTCATACCTTAATATGTTCTGAAATACATTCTGACTCATTGCCAGGCATTGTACTTTTTCAACATTAAGAAAATATTAATTTATGCTTAAGATTTGAGCTTATTTTCAGCAAATTGATATTATTTTGAGAGACGTGATGTTGTAGGTAAACGAATTATCAAAGGGTTAAATCAAAAAAGTCGTCTGACGAACAAGTAATAGGATTGACCACTCTCTTTAAACCTTAAGGATTCGAGCATGTGGAAAGATACTGCGCGCGGTCACAAATACTGCTCAATCATTTCGACTCACTTTTTAACCTAGAATCAGCAGTTGAAGGCGTAGCGAGAAAGCTAAAGGTGCTAAAGATAGAAATTTTTCTTGGACTTTTTAATTGAAGGCGTACTCACCCGTACGGTGAAATTAAAAAGTCCAATAAAAATTCCTAGATTTAGTGCATTAAGCTTTCGCAGTAGCCTTCAACTGCTGATTCTAGGTTAAATGCACTTCAAAAAGCTGTGCTCAGGTAGTGTGTTTGCGCTTTCTCCATATAATCAAGTAGTTTTTCATAGTGCGCTGGATGAGCCGTGCCATGAACTAAGGGCGTCTCATCTCGTTCAATCGAACATGCAACCGTAGATAAACCAATACACAGACCAATCATCACATATCGCTTCATCATGCTGCTCTCTCTTCTCTACCCATAACGTACATTATAGGCAATGTGCTAAAGCTTGCTTTTTCACCCTACTGCGCCAAAGGATAACCAATAAGGTGATGTGCCTTAACGCCTCGATAATTGATAGCAGCCTGGAAACATTCATGAGGAATACGGATAAGTTGGCATTGCGATATTATTTATACTATATATACGTAAAACAAATGGGGTGGCTTAATTGCTATAGGCTTTATTCCAATGCCCTGAATGCACACATCAATTAACGTAGGTTACATAATGGACTCAACAGACAATATTTTTGCTAGCACGCTACCTACCGATTTCGATAAAGCACTATCAACTCAACTCTTTGAAGCCAGCAGTGATGGCATCATCATCATGAATCCCAATACTGAAATTCTCTATGCCAACGAAGCTATTGAGACTGTTTTTTACTACACGGCGAGCTCTCTCGTTGGTAAGCCAATCGCTGAACTCATGACCAATGAAGACAGATCTAAATTCATTGAGTTCAAAACACATTACATCAATAGTGCAACAGACCAACCTATTCAAAAACAAGAATACACAGGCATAAAGTTAGGGGGCTTTGAGTTTCCTCTATCACTCACGCTCACCACTACGCAGCTCGGTAAAGCACGATATTTAGTGCTCTTTGCACATGATTTATCTGTCACACCCGAAAAATTATCTATCCTCAGAGAAAGTGCGCGAAAGGACAATCTCACCGGTCTGGCCAATCGATCTATGTGCTTACAATTTTTAAGCAACAAAATCGAAGATGCTCAAAAAAACCACTATAATTTCGCTACTTTTTTGCTCGACGTAGACCAATTTTATAAATTTAACGATGAATACGGACAACCCGTCGGTGATGAAATTTTACAGCATATTGCGAAAAAAATTGTAGCTGCCTGTCGTGAACAAGATTTCTACGCCCGCGTAGGCGCTAATCGATTTGTTATTGTGATGGATAAACAAAATACACTACAAGAATCGTATTTCATCGGCAAACGTCTTTGTAAAATTATAGGCAGACCTTTCACGCTACATGAGCACACAATCACAACAAAAGTGAGTATCGGTGTTGTGACCTATCCCTGCGGCACTGAATTACCAGAAAAATTATTATTGTTTGCAAATCAAGCGCTCACTCACTCACAATGTTTAGGTGGCGATCAAGTGACTGTTTATACCAAAGCGTTTCAGCAAGAATTAGAGATACACGAAAAAATGGCGAAGACTATGCAGAGCTTATCTAGCTATGAAGAGTTCGCCATTTACTATAAACCCCAAATCAAAGTCGATAGCAAAGTTGTTGTTGGTTTACAAGCCTCTATTCGATGGCACAGTCCATTACTCGGCGTTCAACCAATGAATCACTTCATCCCGCTAGCGCAAAACGTCAATATCATTAGTGAAATAGGTGACTGGGCACAGCAAAACACGATTCGACAACTTTGTCAGTGGTATGACAGGGACATTACCATACCGATTTCTTTGGATCTTTATAACCAAAAAATTATACATCCCGAAATAAAAGAAAAATTAAATCGATTACTCCTACAATATCCAACCTTTAAAAGAAGAATGTATCTGGAATTATCGGCAATGTTCATGTCGGCTCATTCAAAAGACGAAAATCAAGCACAAAGAGAAATAGATCATAGACTAGGCATTCGACTAACATTAGAAGACTTTAGTGACGACCAAACTTCATTACTCTACCTTATTACCCAACATCCATTTGACAAAATCACATTAGATCGAAGCTTCATTGAGAATATTGACAATAATCCACTGATCAGAAAATTAATTCGACTCATCATTGAATTGACTGAAGTACGCCACATCACTACGGTTATTGAAGGTGTCGAAACAGAAAAAGAACTGAAAATATTACAAGAAGAAAACTGCAAAGTATTCAGTGGACCTTTCTTTTATGAAAGTATGCCTGCAGAAGAGGTCATATTATTATTACTCACTGAACAAGGCTCTGGCTTGCAAGAATTTTGATTAACTTTGCTGCGGCACCGCGTTATTGGAAAGACTCGATTAATTTAACGTCATTATTCAACTTAAACATCATCACAAATACATCCCGTAACGCTGCATCAAAGGAATTCTTGTTTTCTTTAAAGTAGTTAATGTCTTCAACACTTGATCACGATTGGCTTTGATATTATCAACGGTATTTTCATTCGTGCGTTCCAGAATTAACTCCCAAGCTTTTTCAATATTATGATTACTAGCAGAAAGCGCTAATAACAGCTTTGTAACGGGTAAAGAAGTCCATACAGCGGCACCTGTCACTGTTGACAACAATGGCACTGGCATTTTTCGAATTTGGCATAAATTAAAAAGCTGTAAATTCATCAATGAAACACGATGCATCGCTTTTTTATCGATTTTTTTTCTACTGACATCAGTGATCAAATCACTCACACAAGGTGTTAAACATTTCAAAGCTAACATTACTTTAACTCTCTGGAAAATATCTGCTTGATCAAATTGACTCAGACTTTTATTTTTCAGTAAGTCTGCAACCGATTGACTCTTATCATGAACGAGTTCAATGATTGCCTTTGATTGCTCATCAGCCAATTTATAATTTTTATATTTTAGCGCAACACCTTTTTTGAGTTGTTCGTCCGTTAAAGTACACACCACATAAATATCATCCAGTACACTCGTATCATCATAATTCTGTTTGACAATATGACTTTCTGTCATAAAAATATCCGATCGCATTCGAGTATTTTCTATAAAATCAATCAATCGTTCTTTCTCCAAACGATCCGGCAGAGTACTTAACATTTTGTCAAAACGTTCTGGAATAATAAAGCCAGGATAATTTCTATGCAGTTGCGCAGACCCTACATATCGCAAACCCGCTGATGCTTGATAAGCAACCACTTCACGAAAATAAAAAGCATTCACTTCATTGTTCATAAATTCGTGAATCACCGCATTAGCAGAAAGCCCTTTAATAGCATCAAACACTTTAATACTATCTACAGAATCTTTAAAAAATGCAGATTGATGTTTAATCAGTTCATCAATGACACTCACATTTTGATTCAATTGTTTTACCAGATCACTCTCTTGCGCATTACCTAAGCCATGGCTAATGAGTTCGTGTATTGGCATCAACACATTCCAACCAGGCATGGCATTGTACACCACATGGTAGACACCATGATCACTCAACTTATGATTAACAAGTTCCAGTAATCTATAACGTGAATCGTCATCTACATTGCTAATAAAAGCATTGGCTACAATAAAATCACAAGACGGCAGATCATCAATGTTCAAATCCTCAATTCTCGATTCAATCAAAGTCACATTGTTTAACTGACAGGTCTCTACCAGTTGTTTTGCATAGTTGATATGTTCTGCTGAACTATCGATACCATAGAAATGACCTTGAGGATTGACTGCAGCAAAGGCACAAAGGCTCACAGCATTGCCACAACCGACATCGAGATAGTTAAATTTTTCATTGAGATTAACAGAATGAAGACCATTCAACGCCGCTGCTACTTTCAAATTGATCGGTGAGCATTCTTCGGTATAACGTCTTACATAAGGCACAGAATCTATATTCAAAGGGGGTATCGCTAAAACGTCAGTTGGCTTTTCTACAGCCTCTTCTTTTTTAACATTTTGTTTAGCCATATCAATCTCCGTCAATAACAGTATCGGTAATTTTTTCTAGCACAGTGAAATATAGTACATTTTCATGTTTTCTTATTTTTCGCTTCACTCTTAAGCGACATTTTTTGGCGAAGGGTCGAATATATACTGCGCGCAGTATAGCAATGACAGCAAGGGTTAAAACCACGGGCATTCCGGAAGAGCCAAAATTTTTTAATCAGCAAAAATTATCAACCCTTAAAGCATTAACGCTCTCTCAGGGCACGCTGAGTAATACCAAACACAGGGTCTAATATATAAGCCATAACACTTCGATGCCCAGTAATAATATCAACACTGACTTTCATTCCAGGATAAAGTTCATATTTAACATTACCACTTTTAAAATATTGTGCTTCAGGATCAACTCGAACTAAATAATACGGCTGTGCTCTTTGATCTTCAGGTTTTATAGCGTCAGGACTGATAAAAAAGACTTTGCCGGCAATCGCATCAAAACGCATTGCATCAGCTGAAGCAATACGAATTTTTGCCGTTTGACCCAATTGAATATAACCAATATCAGGAATCGCCAATTCTGCATCCACCACTAATTTATCATCAGATGGGACAATATCCATCAATGCTTCACCAGGCCTAATCACTTCACCCTCAGTACTAGAATAGATTTGTCTAACAACACCATCGATAGGTGATCGAATAATAGTTCGTTTAAATAAATCTGCATATTTAACTAATTGCAATTCATTTTCTTTCAATTCACGCAGTTTTTCCTGTAGTTCTTTTGAAATTTCTTCATCATGTAAATTTATAAAACTACTCAAACCACTTTGTGCTTCCGCCAATTCTGCGTTAGATTTTTTAAGCACTTCAACATCCTGTGCGACTTTGCTTTGCAATGCTTTCGCTTCACGTAATAATGCCAAGTGAGTAAATTTATTTGATATACCTTCTTTTAATAATTTTTCACTAATATCAACTTGCGCACTAATTAATTTTAATTCTTCAATTTCATGTTTCAGTCGCTCACTCACTTCACTCACGAGCTGTTGCTTCTGTGTCACTGCAGATTCTTTTGACATTAATTCATTTTTATAACGAGTCGTTCTAAAATTAAAAAGTTTGTCAGATTCTGTAATAAGATCAAGATTATTTTTAACGATATCCGGCGGATAATTAACAATATCTGCACCTTCTTGCTCGGCAGTTAATCTGGCGACATCCACTTGACCCTCTGCAACTTTATGTTTCAGCTTACTCAATTCACTAGCGCTTGCAGTGGCATCTAACACAATTAACGATTGGCCTTTTTTAACTTTCTCACCTTCGTGCACCATCACTTTTTCAATAATTCCCCCTTCCAAATGCTCAACACGATTCACTTTTGACATAGGCACTATGGTGCCACTAGCCGAACTGGCAATTTCAATCTGAAAGAAACTCGCCCATAAAATGAAGGCAAGACAACAGGCAATGAGTATCAACATCACGATCACAACCACTGACGCAGCACGTTCAGGACGCCAAGCAAATATTTGTTTCCACCAAGGTCTTTTAGGTGGCCGCTCATCACCGCCGAGACCTGGACCTTCAGCGCCACCGCCAACACCACCGCCGCCACCAGACATCTGTA
>Ga0155588_1082_pt1 | contig 23271 bp, 22 predicted proteins | sample RifCSPhighO2_12_FD_107245 | JGI IMG/M metagenome (GOLD analysis project Ga0155588, IMG submission 107245) | Gammaproteobacteria bacterium RIFCSPHIGHO2_12_FULL_41_15
CTGCAATCTTAACCTAATTAACAAAATGATCATTAATCTTTGACAATACGGTCGAGTCCATATAAGACCCTAGAAACCACCGCCAAATCCGTCGTCCCAACCGCCGAAATCATCACCGCCTAGACCTGAAGAAGGGGTATCATCCATAAAGGAATCGCCAGCGCCAAAGCCTTCATCCAATAGAGTGCTTTGTCCCTGAAAAGGATCTCCCAGTCCTGCATTCGATAACATGCTGTCAGAAGCTGCGTGCGAGCCTGAAAATAAATGACTGAGCCCTTCAAAAAGAAACATTCCTCCAGCCACACCCACGGCTGTCGTTAGTGCAGAACTCAAAAAACTGTTGTTGCCAAACGCATTCCTGGGTGTGGCGGTCGGCTGCTGATATTCCGCATTGCGCCCACCCAATAAGGATGAAAAAAATCCTTGCTTTGGTTTAGTGTGTTTTTGCAGTTCGTGCATTTGCTGTTGCAACGTCCGAATCGCTTGTTCTTGCAATAAAACGGCTTGTGTTAACAAATACACGGCATCGGGTTGGGTCGCGATGTGTTGCGCAATCACGTGATCGGCTTCCGTGTCTTTTTGCACGGGTTGGGCTTGCCTCAATCGTTCCGATAAATTTGTTATTAATTGTCGATCATTTTGATTCATGGGATAATCTCTGCAAAATTTCAGCATTTTGTGCAATCAAGACGTTGTTCTGTCGCGCTTGCAATGCGGATAAAAGAATCTGCGCCTGTGTCGCACTCATCTTACCAGATTCCAGTTTAATACGAATCGCTTGTAATTCTGCACGAAACGTCTTTAATGCGACGGCGTCGTCGAGTGCAAATCCTGTCAGGGAAAATGCTGACACGCTGCATCCTAAAAAAATGTTCGCCCATAATTTCATGAATTTTTCCTTAACGGTTGTTGCTTTGATAATGAAGACTCTCACCGTTGCATTGCACGCTAGCATGACCTGCAGCGACTTGCAACTTTTGGAGATTTTCGTCGGCCATTCCTGGCGAATACTCGCCGGGTTTGAAAGCGGCAAATAAATCTACCGACTTGCGCTTTCTATCCTTGAACATAGTTGCACCAGTTGAAAAATACAATATTTCCTTAACCTTCAAGGAGTAAAATGAGGACTAAGGATAATTGCTTTTTCGTTACAAGGAATTTCAAAATCGGCCGGACAATTAAATTTTAGGGCAGAATGATGAGAAAAAACGTTAAAATTCCTCAAGATACTGTTCTCGAAAGCAAAAAACAGAAAAAAAATCACGAATTTCGTACTTACCTTGCAAGGAAAGCCCTTGAACGTTTGGAAGAGCAGCTCAATGAGGGAAAGGACCCTCTGTGCTTTGATCCGCAGGGTTTTTGTTCCATTGCCTTGACGCTACCCCCAGAAAAATGTATAGAATATGATCAGACTGATGGGAAACAGGTCATGGTCTCCATTGATGTGGAGAGTAGTTCAAAATTATCTGAGGCATTTAAACAATGGATTACCGATCCCGTCGTTGAAAAACCTACCCTTGGAGAGCTATTCGCACCATCGTCCGTCGAAAAGCCCACCCTTGAAGAAGCATTCGAACCATCCCCTGACTTGACAACCGCAATGACGGCATTCAAAAAATCCCTGAGCAAACGCAGCATCACGCCGTTACAAGACGAAATGGAAAAACACATGCGTTTATTTGCTCGTGTATTGCAGCACTGTGATGATAATGATAATAAAGAAATTGATGAAAGCACGTGGAAAAAGGTGGTAGAAGATGCTGCCTTGCGCATCAATAAATTGGTGCGTGCCGAAACGCAAAAAGCATTTTTAAAAGCCACCCAAAAAGGTGATTTAGATATTCGCGTGATAAACGAGCATTTTGATAAAGCACGAAAAACTTTACCGAAAAAATGCAAACAAGCACTGCTTGACGCGTTGTGCGATGAAATTGGTATCGATAGGTTTGATCACTTTTACAATAACAAGATAAAAAAGAAAATAACTAATCATGCATTCAAATCTACAACCGCGTTAGCAATGGATGAGTTCATTCTTGATCTGCAAACTGGATTAAGCACCTATATCACGGGGACGCCTTACACCGCACACGACAAAAAACCAGGCAGAGACCATCTTGCGTTGCGCCACGTTGCTCGAAATCGATTAAAAAAAACACCCGAAGGCAAGCTAGACATAACACCACTACAACATGTTTCGCACCAGTCACGTATTCCTTCACCGGTCGTCGTTTTCGACAAAAAACCTGCGAAATTTGAAGATCAAGTTAAGGATACGAAAGAGAAATTACAGTACGCTCGTCAACAAATTGTCAAAGAAATTGGCAATGAAGTTAAAATCCCCATTGTTTATTGTCTTTTAACGTCTTTACATTCGGACGCTTATGATCAAGTTGTTGATCGAAAAAATCGCCAACGATTAAGTGCAAAACTTATTTTGTGCGCGTCTCACCAATTAAATAAAGAAGCATGGGAAAAATCTCAAGAATCTCAAGAATCGTATATTTTTGTGCAAAATATTGGGACCAATCAGCATACGATTGACCTCGGTTATCACCACAGTGATTTCCTTTATAGAGAAGCAACGTTAATGGCAGATGTTTCGTTGCTATATATCCTAAACCTAGCAAACAGCCATCTCGATGTATTTAAAGATTCAAAGCAAATCAAGGGGCAGTTAGACCCCGCTTGGGGGGCAGTACTCGGTAACTATGAGAAATTTCTTGCCGCGGATTGCAAGCAGCAAACCCGCTATTTTGCTCAATGGGATGCTAAAAATGAAAAGGTTACAGAAAAAAAGATCCGTGATCTGAAGCAATTTTGTAGGCCCAAGGTCAACAAAGAAGACTCAGAGAAGATGAAGCTTCCTCAATTGGTCACACATGCTTTGTTGAAACTCTATTCCCGCGACCTTCACCACAAAAAACAATACGGTATGTTGGTACAAGTGCTGTCGACCTATCTAGCAAAAATCTCTCTTGTCGGTTGTAAAAGTGCCGACGAACGGACACTGCATTTACTAGGTCGTGTGGAATTGCTGGAGTCCCTTGGCGAAAAGCTCGAAAATGAGACCCCTTTTGAGGGTCTCGAAGAAAAACTCGTTGATAAATTACAAAAATTCGTGCGTGGCGACGGTGTTTCTGATGGACTCGACGCACTCCAAGAAGCATTAGATTCAGCCTATAATCAACGCAATCTTCATGGTGCCGGCCACGTGATTTCAACGACATGCCAAGGGATGGGGGCAAAAATTCGTCCCGATCTTAACTCATCGAATCCCGGCGTTATTAAAAATCCCGATACCAATGTAGCAGAAACCGGTCATCTTTTTAATTTAAAAAGTAAACATGCCGGTCGTTATCAACCCCACAAATTTGATCATGCAGCAGAAGCCGAAGAGCTATCTCAAAACATCATCAAAGCGCATCCTCAGCACCCGAAAAGCAATGGTTATCACCCCCTCAATGCTTTTTTTAGCTTCTTTACAACGGCTAAGTTGTCTCTTCAAAAACGACTCTTGAGTCGTAGTGTATCTCCCCCTGACAGTAGTACTTCCCACGATAATGACCGGGTGGGTTGATTTAACCTCGCACATCCACAACGCGAACGCGTGACTCCCCTCCCCATGGTGTGCGCTTCTTCTCGCAAAAAACAAGGCAGCCCATTTTGAGAAAACCCGTTATACTTATTGATATAGTGTTTCAGATAAATATTTATCTGAAAAGCTATAGCATCGGATTAGGCTGGAGGGGAAATGGAGCAAGGTCACCTGGTCATGGCGTTTGAGGATTTAGTTGCCATTAAATATCAACTGTACAACAGCCTCTTTTTAACGTTACCTTTTAAAAACTTAACCGATGTGGGTGTTGAATTGCCGCTTTTTACGGAACTTTGCCGCAGTGCGCTTGCGCAGGGGCAAAATCCATCACAGATTATCGCTCAATTTTTCCATGACATCGCGCATTGCACCGATTTTAACGCACAAGCGAAAATCCTTTTTTTAATGTTGCAATTCGTCGAACGACAAGTCGTTTTGTTCGATGCACTCGAAGAAGCCGCGTTTGCTAAAACCAATGATCTAAGCGCTATTGGTACGTTGACGGAGTTTCTAAAACCACTGAACAACGAATCCTATTATCAAAAAGTGTATCATTTACTGCATGATTATTGCATTCGCATTGTTTTAACCGCCCATCCCACGCAATTTTATCCAATGCAAGTATTAGGCATCATCGAAGATCTGACGCATGCCATACAAGCGAATCAGTTAAAAGAAATTCGGCTGCTGTTATTGCAATTAGGAAAAACTTCATTTAAAAACCCTAAAAAACCAACGCCTTTTGACGAAGCGAATATTTTGATGCACTATTTAGAAGCCTCATTTTACCCTGTTATAAAAGAACTGCAGCATAAATTGGAAAAGACATTTCAATCGCCACTCCCTTGTCTTGTACAATTGGGTTTTTGGTCTGGCGGCGACCGAGATGGAAATCCAAATGTCACTGCCGAAATCACCATTAAAGTAGCCAAAAAATTAAAATTCAGCATTTTAAAACGGTATATTAGAGAAGTTCGTGCACTAAAAAGGCGTCTCACCTTTCAAAAAATGTGGCCTACGTTAGATTTAATAAAAAATAAATTACTCGCCACACAAATTCATCTACGATCATTTTCACCCACTCAATACCCGCCTTATTCTTGCGCTGCAGAATTTATTGCGGATCTTGAAGATGTAAAAAATCAATTAATTCAATCTCAAAATGGACTATTTGTTGAACAAGTTGAATCCGTTCTTTGTGCCGTACGCTGTTTTGGTTTTCATTTTGCCAGTATCGATGTGCGACAAAACAGTCGCGTGCACACAGCATTGCTGCAGAACATCATGAATTATCACCTTAATCTTAACTATTCGCCGTTGACCGAACCCGAAAAATGCCACGCGCTTAATACGTTATTTAAAATTCCCGCATTGAACAACGCATCGTCTTGTTGGCAGAGCGACGCTCTTTTTGATGACGTTATTCAATCTTTAAAAGCCATGCGATTCATTCAACAAGAAAATGGGGAAACCGCTGCAAATCGTTATATTATCAGTAACACGCAATCCGCTTCACAAATATTAGAAATTTTAATTTTAGCGCGTTGTGCCGGTTGGGAGCCTCATGCCATGTCGATTGACATCGTTCCGCTATTTGAAACAATACCGGATCTGGAAAATGCAGCAAAGGTCATGGAAATTTTGTACCGTACTCCGCTATATTATGCGCATTTACAGCAACGTGGTCTTCGACAAACGGTGATGCTCGGTTTTTCTGATGGAACGAAAGACGGCGGTTATATCACCGCAAATTGGAAAATTTTTTGTTGTAAACAAGCCATTTTTAATTTATCAAAAAAGATGGGAATTTACGTGTATTTTTTCGATGGTCGCGGTGGCCCCCCCGCTCGAGGTGGTGGTAACACACATCTATTTTATCGCGCCATGGAAGGAATGATTGAACAACAACAAATACAACTCACTATTCAAGGACAAACCGTCAGTTCGAAATTCGGCTCAACCGTTTCTGCAAAATATAATATCGAACAATTATTTACGTCCGGTTTATTGGGTCCTGTATCATTGACAAAATTCCCGCGATTAACCGCACCGCAATATGCTTTACTCGAACGTTTTTCTGCCCTCGCATATGACTGTTACCAGCAATTAAAAAACCATCCTTTGTTCACCGCGTATCTTGAAACCATCACCCCCTTAAATTATTTTGGTGATTTGAATATCGCCAGTCGCCCACCACGACGAAAAAGTGCAGGTCCCTTGCATTTTGAAGATTTAAGAGCCATTCCTTTTGTCAGTGCCTGGAGTCAGATAAAACAAAATATCCCGGGATTTTACGGGCTCGGCAGCGCATTACAAACATTGGTGGCGGAAGGTGAGGAACCTGCATTGCAACAGCTGTACCGAGATTCGTTATTTTTTAGAACACTATTAGAAAATGCGATGCAAAGCTTGCTGAAATCGAATTTTCAACTCACGGCTTATCTGGCACATCACCCTATTTTCGGTGATTTTTGGCACCTACTGCAGCAAGAAGCCATTCGCAGTACTGACCTGCTAAAAAAAATCTCCGGTCAGAAAGCCTTGCTGGAATGCAATCCCGTGATTCGAGATTCCATCCACATCCGAGAGCATCTGGTTCTACCTTTGTTGGTTATCCAGCAACATGCGCTCTTGCAACTACAAATTTTAGAGAAAAAAAATAATAAAGCGTGCGTTGAATATAAAACCTATTATAATTTAGTCTTAAAATCGCTTGCGGCCAATATTAATGCCAGCCGAAATTCTGCTTAAATAAGGGAGTATTTTTTATTAGTTATTTTTTATTATTCGTTTTAGCGGGTTTTATTGCTCAATTGGTGGATGGTGCTATCGGGATGGCCTATGGCATTATTAATACCACACTCCTGCTGAGCCTTGGCATTCCACCGGTCGTCGCCAGTGCAAGCATACACGTTGCTGAAGTATTTACGACCGGTATCTCAGGTTTATCACATGCTTTCTTCAAAAACATACATCGCCAATTGCTGATCTATTTGGCTGTACCCGGTGTAGTGGGTGCTGTGACTGGAGCCTTTGTCCTCGCCCATCTTTCCGAGAGATTCGCAAAAACGTGTATCGTCATTTATCTCACGCTCATGGGGCTATTTATTTTATATAAGGCCATCCGCATGAAATCCACGGCAAAAGCTGCTGTTACCTTTAAAAAATCTAGGATTATCCCATTGGGATTGCTGGGAGGATTTTTCGATGTCGCTGCGGGCGGTGGCTGGGGCCCGATTGTCACTCCCTCATTGATTGCCTCCGGAATCGAGCCACGTTATGCCGTAGGCAGTACCAATTTTGCGGAATTTTTTGTTGCGCTTTTTTCTACGATCGTTTTTATTCTGATTTTAGGTATCAGCGTAACGTCATGGCAAATTTTCGTCGGTTTACTGGTTGGCGGCGCCATTGCGGCCCCACTCTCGGCGTATGTCGCCCGATCCATTCCTCGAAAAATCTTTACGTTTATCATCGCCATAGCCGTCATTTTGTTGAGTCTGCGAATGATGGTGAAACTGATCTTTTTTTAAGGTGCGTTAAGTGGATCGAAATTTTAAGTTGTCCTGCATTTGCTCGATCAAACGGGTCGACTCGCGCAACGCGGATAGCTCTTTCTCTAAATGGGCTTTATGTGCTTTAAGGCGAATCAATTGATCACGATGACCATCATAGACGGTTTTCACTTGCTGGAACAAGGTGGCATCGCACTGGATTGAACGCAATTGTGCAAGCCGATAGTGCTTTAATTGCTCGTTAAATTCTGGTTGAAGCTGGACGATTTTGTCATGATGCGCGGCAATTTCAACGCCCACATCATCAATGCGGTAAATGTGCTGAATTTCTTTATCGTCGATTAACTGTTTCAATTGATTTAATGCTAACTGGTATTGGATCAACTCTAAATAAGGGCTGATCAGCACAGAAACATGCTGGGCAATAACGGAAATCTCTTCCGGGATTAATTTAATTTTCGCCGCGCAGGCCAAAAAAAGCAGTAATAAACTCCGTGCAGACCCACCGTTCACGGCAATGTCTGCAATGAGAAAACTCAAAGAATCTCTTTTTTGATCTACTAAACGCGTTTGCACAACCATGCTCTCTTCGATAAAAAATTTGGGCAATTGTACCCCAGCTATCGGCACCTGTTAAGCATTTTTTTTGATTTCATCGCATTTAATGTTGTCTAAATGATCATTCGATGGATGACCCATGAATCTCACGGGCACCCACCCAACGAGGTTAAACAACGGTTCTAGGGAGCATTGTTGTTACTATCGTCCGGAAGATTTTGCTTCGGGTTTTCCAGTATCCCATTTGAACGCGCGCGCCCTAAAAGAATTTTTTTTCGTGGATCAAAAAATCCACCATGAGCGGGGCTCCTTTCTTGCAGTTCTTGCAGTGCCACCTCTTTAATCAGCTTTTGCACTTTTTCCAAAGCAACGGCTTGAATCAGCTTTTGCACTTTTTCCAAAGCAACGGCTTGATCAGGACCTGCGAAAAAATCACCTACATGTTCTTCCGTCCAAGCCAAAAATTCAGAATTATTACGCAAGTGCTCTTGCAAAAATGACTCCTCATAAGTTCCCGTGGGCGCTGCTTGATAAATTTCCCACCATAAACGAAAATACGTATCCGATTTCGCAGATGGTAATAAGCAAAAAGTTAAAAAGTCGTATCTCACTTCAGCTTGCGCGAGAAAATTTTTTAATTCGGGTTGCTGCAAAAAGGTTTCAACCAGAGGACGCGTAATGTCTTCCAGGGCAGAATGAAGCACGGTGATAATTACCATCACCCCTGCCAGCAAATACAATTGCTGCTTTTGCTCTTCTGATAAAAATGCTTCGATATTGGCTACCAAGGACGATTTGCTGAATTTTTTCACCGCCGCAAAATAGGTTTTCGACAAATATTCTGGATAGTCTTTTGCAATTTTTTTTACGGCATGCTGCGCAAAAAATTTAAATTCATTCGCCAGCAATTTTTTCATTTCAAGATCAGATTTATCGCCCTCTTCCCCTCCTGCTTTGTGCTTTTTTATGTGCTCCGATAACTTCAATTGCGCCTGCATGAGTTCTACGAAATAGTTCAATGCAACCAGAATAGAAGAGAGGTTGGTAACTTTTGCTTTTAGATCAGCATCCCGTGATGTTTGAATTATCTTCACTTGCTTATCAACAAAATCTATCACGATTTTTAATTGCTTGGTATGGTTTATCAATTTTTCCAAATGAGGATAAAACTTTTCTTCAACTAACTCCATTAGCTTTACTCCTCTACCCGTTGACTCCAGGGGCTTCATTAATTTATCCGCATCTTTTTTGATAAGCGCAACTTCCTCCTCCGATAAATCATCGATTTTATCATTCAGTTGCTGAAGAAGGTCTTTTAATTTTGGAAGATCAAGATCTAACGCATACTGCAATTCACCAAATTCAGCCGCAGTCAATAACAATTGCTCCTGATTTGCTTTACTCTGTACGCCAAACATTTTAAAAAGCGCGTCCCACAAAGAATCAAAAATTATCTTTTGGCGCGCTATACGATATTTAATGAGTTGAATGTCATGTCTCAAAGTACCTAATGCAGCAACTGTCAGTGGGTGTGCTTTTTCTTCTTTCTCGAACTTGTGTTTGCCAACTGAAGTAGCCAACTTATCTAATTGTTCTTTTTCAAGAGAAGATATACCGGGTGAAGCGTCCATAAGATGAATCACATCCAGTATATCGTGCAACTCTAACCAGCTTATTTTTTTTAAACGATCGCTAATCTGTTCTGCATTATTTTGAATATCATCTAATGCTTCTGGCTTTATACCCAATGCATCTGCTTTTGGCTCTATACCAAATGCATCAGCTAACTTTTTCTCAAGCTCAATTTTAGCTATACCGTATAAGGTCGGGCAATAATACACTGTATTTCCCAGCACATTAAAACCACCTACCTCCTGGCAAGCCTGTATGAGCTCACAAAAAGGAGATAAAAATTTAACCAAATGAGATAACTCTTCGATTTTTAAATCTTCAAACAGTTCCTCCACTGCTGGAAGAAACTCCTCTGCAGCAAATTCTGGTCCTTTTTTTTCAGATAACCGCTTCCTGGTGATGTCCATTAAATCCAGCAGGGGGATGAAGATATCCGGCATCCTATAAAATTCGGCAAAAAATCTAGCAGCACAGCGAGGAGCACTGTTTTCCGCCGCCCGCATAGTCCCCTGCATAACCTCCAGCGCCTCCCGCTTAGTATCCGGCGATATATCCTGCTGCTTAATAATAGCGTCTTTTTCCTCATCTGCCATCGCATAAATTCTCATAAGGCTCGATATTTTTTTCTCCAATTCTGAAGGAGTTATCTTGGTACGAAAAATATTCACATCAACGTCAACCATGCCTGGTAATCTTGATACTAAAACACCCAACATTTTTGCTTTTTCTTCTTTTTGGAATAGTGCTTCTTTTCTCATATTGCTCTGACCTATGTATCATTGAGTAAATATGAGAAATTTTACCCCAATCACATTAAGATAAAATTAAATACGTTACTTTTTAACCAATTTATCCCCGTGATGATTTATCTTGTTGATTTCATAGGTGTTTTTGCTGAGCGGAGGTCCGCAGAATTTTATGTCGAGTCATTGCGGTCAGTGAAACTCTTATCCAAGGCATTATTAGAATTTGTACAAGCTGGCCTGCGTGATCACATCATTCCTTAATAAAAAACATGTCGTCTTCAGCATCATCCTGCATGCTGACCCTTTCAACCCAGTTGAAAACATCCTCGCGTTCACAAAGTTGAATTTGTCGTAATGTGTCGTAAATTTTCCGCGTTAGGGGACCCGTTTCATGACGATGAAATACCGTTTCTTTACCACGATAGGTGATAGAACCAATGGGTGTTACCACAGCGGCTGTTCCCACACAAAAACATTCACTTGCTGAATTGGCTTCTTGCACAGTAATGTCTGTTTCAACCACCGTTAAATGCAATAATTCTCTGGCTAACCTAATCACCGAATCGCGGGTGACTCCCGGTAAAATGGACCCCAGTTTTGGCGTTATCAACGTATTGTCAACCACACAAAAGAAATTGGCGGATCCCACTTCTTCAATGTATTGATTGGTTTTTGCATCTAAATAAATGCAGCCTTGAAAACCATTCGCTTTCGCTTGTTGTAAAGAAGCCAACGTACCGGCGTAATTTCCAATGAATTTCACATCACCGGTTCCTCTCGGTGCAGCACGATCCACATCATCAGAGACCAGTACTTTTATCGTTTCCAATCCACTTTTAAAATAACGACCCACGGGAGAAGTATAAATCACAAAACTATATTCTTGTGCAGGAGCAACACCCAGAATAGGACCTGTCCCCCATAAGCAGGGACGAAGATACAAGCTGCCTTTTTTGTAAGGAGGAATCCAATCACGATTTTCACGCACGATTTTTTTGATGGCACGGAGAAAAAATTCTTCTGGAACGGCCGGCATACAAAAACGTTCAGCGCCTTGCGAAAATCGGCGCGCATTTTCACGCGGTCGAAATAAAACAACTTCACCCGCTTGCGTTTTTAACGCTTTCATGCCTTCAAAAATCCCTTGTCCATAATTCAATATGCAAGCGGCAGGAGATAAACTTAAATTTCCGAAAGGTAACAAATGCCCTTTTTCCCAGGAATGCCCTGCTTTTGTTGTTGCTACAAACATCGTTTTGGTTGGTGTTAGTGAAAAACCAAAGCTGTCCCAATCCAGTTCAACTGTCATTCGACCCCCTTATTGACTTTATGAGTCCCGAATTCTACCGAATTCTCCCCACAAAGAACACCTTAGCCTGCCATCTACATCAATTTGAATAATTAACCGCAATCATCCCTGAAACAAACGGTTGTGTGTTGTGTACATACACTGAAAACCAGACTCCAGCGATAATTCCCCAGTTGGAAGAGAAATTGTATTCCAACGCCGGCGCTAAGGTCACGGATTGGCTTGCGGATAAACCTACTTGAGCAGGTTCATCACCATTGCTTCCAGGATTACCTTGAAAAAGGCTTGCCCCTGTTTTTGTATAAATAATATCCATGGCGGTCACCCAATGCTGCGTCAAGGTATATTCAAACGCAACATCCGCATTGAAACTTTTTCCTGGTTGTACGGTTCCTGAAGTATCCATGCTTCCGCCATAAGTATTAAATCCCTCAACGGAAACCGTCGTGGAAATGGTGTACAGTAACGTCAATAGTAAATTTAAATAGCGACCCTGTGAAAATGAATAAATCTGCTCGAAATTAGTTCCCACCCCAGTCTGATAGGCTCCTTGACCGGTGGATTCAACACTGTAATAGGTGGGATCTAATTTTTGGTATTTCCCTGCCGGAAAATTTTCTTGAAAAATCACGCGCAAATTCGGTACCCAATCATTGGGCGTAGTTCGTATGGCTTGAACGCCCAAGGTCAATAAGATATCCTGAAAATGTTGGAACCAACGCTGTTCTGCTTCATTAAAAATGTAGGGCACCTGAAATTCAAAATCCAGCCATTTTGTGATCCCTATCGTGAAAGATAATAACGGATTGAGGCTAAAAAACCGGGGGTTGGCATACGTTTTGCTAAAAACTAAAAAAGGCTCTACATCCACTGTCCCAGAAGGTTGAGTAATACCGTAGGTTGCTAAGAGAGGTCCAGTCAACCAAAGGTTAAGAGGTATTTCTTCGTGAGCAATGGATAAAGCATCACTGCCACTGATATCCGTGATAAAGAAAAATAAACTTAAACAAGACACCCCCAATATACGCATTACCATCTCCGTAATGAGGAGGGATTAGCGTAAATATAAATTTCACTCCTGTCAAAGCTTCCATCGCATCATCAGTTTCAGTTTAGAAATTGTGTTAGACAGGGTATACTTCATCGTAATGCCTAATGCAAACATCAAGGATGACGGCCCGCATGAAAAAATCAGCGGCAAATAAAAAACCACGCTTAATTCCCCTTTCTGTCGCAGCGCTTGGCGTCGTTTTTGGTGACATTGGCACAAGCCCCTTGTATGCCGTTCGAGAATCGTTACGCTACGTACAACCCAATCAAGATAATATTTTAGGTGTTCTATCGTTGATTTTCTGGGCGCTGATTGTGGTTATTTCCATTAAATATCTTATTTTTATTTTTCGTGCTGATAATGAAGGAGAAGGCGGCACCATTGCATTGATTTCACTGCTCAAATCAAAGGAATTAGCCTTCAAAAAATCTTTTGCTATTATATTTCTTATCAGTTTATTTGGTACAAGCCTGCTTTTTGCTGACGGCATGATTACACCCGCTATTTCCGTATTAAGTGCTGTCGAAGGCTTATCGATAATTTATGCGCCCTTTTCCTCTTTCACCATCTCAATTGCTTTCATCATTTTACTCCTCTTATTTTCATTACAAGCTCACGGTTCAGAAAAAGTGGGGCATTTATTCGGCCCAATTATGATCGTGTGGTTTATAACAATTGCCATTCTCGGTATTTTAAGTATTAAAGCTCATCCCGTCATCCTAAAAGCGGTAAATCCATGGTATGCCATATTACTTTTCAAACATTATCATTATCTTACCTTACTTATTTTAACGGGCGTCTTTTTAGTCGTGACTGGAGGAGAAGCGTTATATGCGGATATCAGTCATTTTGGTAAAACTCCCATTCGATTGCTGTGGTTTTCCTTTGTGCTCCCGGCTTTGTTGTTAAATTATTTTGGGCAAGGTGCTGATTTGCTGTTTAGTCCACAAGATATCAAAAATCCTTTTTATTTATTAGCGCCTCATTGGCTTTTATATCCCCTCCTTTTATTAGCCACGCTTGCGACGATCATTGCTTCACAAGCGGTTCTTTCAGCCGTATTTTCACTGGCAAAACAGGCGCTCACTATACATATTTTACCCCGAATGAACGTTATTTTTAGTTCCCGTCTTATTCGAGGACAAGTGTACGTGCCTTTTATCAATTTTATCATGGCAATTGGTACGTTGAGTCTATTAATCACCTTTCAAACATCCAGTAATTTAGCAGCTGCTTATGGCTTGGCGGTAAATTTAGTGATGATCATTGTTACTTTTCTTGTGGCAATCATAAGCTACAAATTGTGGCACTGGGGAAAAATAGCCGTCACTCTCTTTAGTGTGGTTTTTCTTTCAATGGATTGCCTATTCCTCGTGGCAAACAGTCTGAAAATTTTTCAGAAAGGCTGGTTTACAATCGTTTTTGCGATTATTGGCACTCTCATCATGCTGTGTTGGCGCAACGGCTTAATGCTATTACGAGAGGCGTCTTCCAAACGAAAAATTACGGTTGAAGAAATTTCTCGAAAAATTCATAGCGAAAATATCATTCGCGTTCCTGGTGTTGCGATTTTTATTGATGAACCTTACGATGAAAGCAAAAGTTGTGTTTTTCGACATTTAGAATCCACGAATACCATTCATGAAGTCACGTTATTAATCGATGTTGCCATTGAAAATAAGCCCGTGATTAGCATACACAATAGAATTGAGAACATAAAACAAACGGTGGGAGTTTATCATATTCGTTTGCATTATGGATTCATGCAGGCCGTTGATATACCAAACACCTTGCGCATTTGTAATGAGATGAAAATTTTACCCTACTTATCTGGAAAAACAAAATTCACCTATTATCTTGAAATGGTAAACGTTTTTTATGGATCAAAAATAAATGTCAACACACCACAATGGCAAAAACGTATTTTTACAGGCCTATTAAATACGCTCCCCCAAAATATTAATTTTTACCATTTACCACACAATCAAACGATAATGATTGGCACTTATTATGATATTTAAAGGAGAAAATTTGAATGCCATTACTCATTTGTCCTAATTGTCATGTCGAAATGCATATTGTGAGTCGTGAAGATATCGAAATGGATGTGTGCACGAATTGCCAAGGTGTTTGGTTAGACAAAGGAGAGTTAGAAAAACTCGTTACTATTGCTGTGGAAAACAGCGGAGATAAAAAAAAAGATGCACATCGAAAAAATAAGCATCGGAGATTTTGGGATAATATCCTTGATATTTTTAAATAAAAATCCCTGGGCTGATGCCCGGGGTTTGGCTTTGCTATAGCTTTTCAGATAAATATTTTGGTGAAAATGATCGTGCCATTAGAAGCCAACCCTCTCCTAGCCTCTCCCGCAGGCAGGAGAGGGAAGCTCGAAAGTAAGCACCATTGCCGGTAAGACAATTAAAATAGCTTATTTTTACCAAAATATTTATCTAAAACACTATATCAAGACGAGTGCTCGGTCCTGAACCCATCGACTTTGAGAAAATAACACGCTAATCACGTGCGGCTTTGAGCCACTGGCATTGAAAGGAAGCTTTTTCACATGGATCGAGTATTTTTGCAAGCATTTGCAAAATACTTTTAAATTCAGTATCAAATTGATAGGGTGAATTTAATAAAATGAATCCACATCCAATCAATCCGGGCGCGGAATTGGGTAACACTCGCAGCGTGGCATTCATTATTTCATCACACGATAAACGACTCACTTTTCGATAAAACGCCGTTAAATTCGAAGTTGTTTTAATCGGATACCACAACAAAAAAATTCCATTTTCCCAACGGGACAAAGCGTGTTGCAATGCCCCTGTTAAATGTTCAAATTCATTTTTGTCTTCATACGGGGGGTCCATCAACACAAACCCACGTCGTGGTTCCGGTGGCAACAATGCTTTCAACGCTTCATAAGCATCGCGATGATGAATGGCAATGTGTGCATGACGATAAAAATGAGCTTTTAGCTGCTGATAAACCAACGGGTGCTTTTCAACTAAAATAAGCCGATCCCGTGGTTTTAACAATTGGGATAGAATCCACGGCGATCCAGGATAAAATAATTTTTCATCATTTGAATTTAAGTCAAGCACACATTGTTTTAATTTCTGCAAAGCGGGAATACTCAGCACGGGTGTGTTGAGTAATCTGGAAATACCGTGTTGATATTCCTGACTTTTTTGTGCTTCTGGGCTATTTAAATCGTATAAACCTGCACCTGCAAAAACATCAAGAATTACCATGGGCTTATTTTTCTGTTGTAACCGTTGCAGTAACGCAATCATGATTGCATGTTTAATAACATCGGCAAAATTGCCGGCATGATAGCGATGTTGGTAGTTCATGGATGAATGATATCAGATTTTGGAAAATAACCCAGCCGGGTGCTGTTCATTTAATCTTTTTACAATTTAGCAAACAGTTTTGGCCTGTGGAGCAAGTACTTAAGCACGGCAATGAAGTAGGAATCAACTGCGGTCTTGTCATACTCAACTTGATCTGAGCTCGCCCAGGGCGCGATATTACGCCAAGCGGTAATAGCATTTTGCGGAATCATAAATCATCAGGCTCCACAGTTTTATTTACTAAAATATGCCAACGTCGATTATGCGCAATCACAGGTTAACTGCTACCGACCACTAATAAACGTTGAGTCGCTTTTTTCTGCTTTAATTCCAAAGCCAATGGCTCAAGATCAATGTTCAGCGCAAGTGTTTCTAATAAATAACCCAATCGTTGCGCAGCAGTAATATCAACTTCATTATTTTTAAGAAGTGTTGCTAAAGCAGTTGGATTAATATCCTCAAACCCTGGGCGTTAGCCCAGGAACTTTACGCAATGGGGGTTTCCCAAGGGGGAGAAAGCGAATTCTCCCCCTTGGGTCGCCGTCCGCGAGGGTTTCCCGAGCAGGCGAAATTCATATGGGAAAAATACCCCGGGCGTAAGCCCGGGGATTTTTATTCTTGACAACCCAATTTTATTTTTGAGTCACTACATTCTAAAAAATAAGACGCAGTATTACCAATGTCTGCGTCGTGTTACTGAAAATTCAGCTTGGGTTGAGTGGATTAGTTATATGCTCGATGCTGTTGAAGTCACTGCTAAGGAAACACAAGAACGAGTTGTTTGGGGCTACACACTAATCTGGACACTACAGCCAAACCTGGCACACAAGCACCTTGAACGGTTTCGCTGGCATTTTTCGTAAGTCCGGGTTTTTACTAAATTCAAGGATTCAATAAATATTTGCACAATAATTTTTTAGAAGCGCCATTTGGATTTTTTTTTGCGCGTTTCTCTAGGTTCTCAATGAGATTGTCAACAGACTTAGGGCTCCAAAAGAGTTACAAAATCCCTACATCTTTTCCTCGCCACAAAGTTGACATTTATATAAAATTTTATATACTTTTAGAATGAAACCCATTGAATGGCTAGGAAATACAATTAAGCTAATTAAGGAGCTACCCGCCTGAAATTAGGCAGGAGATTGGCTACAACTTGGATAAAATCCAACGTGGCATTGAACCCAGTGATTGGAAGCCTATGCGTGGCATTGCTCCTGGTGTTAAGGAGATTCGAATTCATGATATAGTGTTTCAGATAAATATTTTGGTGAAAATAAACTATTTTAATTGTCTTACCGGCAATGGTGCTCACTTTCGAGCTTCCCTCTCCCGCCTGCGGGAGAGGCTAGGAGAGGGTTGGCTTCTAATGGCACGATCATTTTCACCAAAATATTTATCTGAAAAGCTATAGTAAGGAATACCGCGTTATTTATGTTGCGCAGTTTGAAGAAACCATTTATGTGCTTCATGCCTTTATCAAGAAAACAGAAAAGACAGCAAAACTAGATCTTGAATTAGCAAAAAAACGATATACAGATCTTTTAGCGAAGAGGAAAGTGTAATGAAAAATAAAAATCCTATTACGAAAGGCAGTGTCTTTGATGATCTTGGATTTGACCCTGTTGAAACAGAGAATCTGAAAATTCGTGCTGCTCTCATGTTGGCCGTTGAACAAGAAATTAAAAAGCGTAAATTAACACAAAGTAAAGCAGCCACATTACTTAATGTAACCCAACCTAGAATCAGCGATTTAATGCGTGGGAAAATTCAATTATTCACTATTGATGCACTAGTCAGTATGCTCACACAACTCAACGTTCATGTTTCTCTTGTAATTGATAATCGTTTGGCGGCTTAAGTGATGCACCAATGTTTAATGTTATGGTTACTCATCATTCTTCTATTATTGATAAAATTACACTTTTTCGCTCGTTATTTCGAGGAAGAGAAGATATTTATCCTCGTCGCTTTGAAAATTTAAAAACTCAAAAATCAGGTTATTCTCCTGTTTGTGGAAATGAATGGGTGCGAGGAATTTGCGAAAAACCAAAAATAAAATGCTTGGATTGTCAATTTCGTCGATTTTTACCTGTAACAGATGATGTTATTCAATGGCATCTCTCAGGCATAGACAATACCGGAAGGGATTTTGTCATGGGCCTTTACCCTATGCTTTTGGATGAAACCTGCTTTTTTCTAGCGGCCGATTTTGATAAAACAACTTGGCAACAGGATGCAGTGGCCTTTTTAAAAACGTGCCAACAAATGAATTTACCTGCTGCATTGGAGCGATCTCGCTCTGGGAAAGGTGCTCACGTTTGGCTATTTTTTTCTGAAGCCATACCCGCGAGTCTTGCTCGAAAATTAGGTGCTCACATTCTAACAGAAACTATGGAACAACATCCAGACGTTGGGTTGGATTCTTATGATCGATTCTTCCCAAATCAAGATACATTACCTAGAGGTGGCTTGGGCAACTTAATTGCGCTTCCTCTACAAAAAAAAGCCCGACAATGTGAAAATAGCGTATTCATTGATGAAAATCTTCTTCCCTTTGAGGACCAATGGGCTTATCTTTCTGAATTGCGAAAAATAGATCGTGTAGAAGTCGAAAGTAGAGTGCAAACAGCGGATAGTAAAGGACGAATTGTTGGGGTCCGACTTGATGTTGCAGAAGAAGACAATCTTACTCCTTGGCGTAAACCGTTACGTCGAAAGGATATGTTGGTTATTTCTGATTTTCCTGAAAAGCTAGATTTAGTTATTGGGAATGAAATTTATATTGAAAAAAACCGATTGCCGCCGGCACTTAAAAATCAGTTGATTCGTCTTGCCGCATTTCAAAATCCTGAATTTTACAAAGCACAAGCCATGAGGCTTCCAGTTTATGACAAACCTCGTATCATTGGGTGTGCACATGATTATACTCACCATATTGGATTACCACGTGGTTCCTTAGATGAAATTACAGCTCTATTATCCGATTTAAAAATTCCATGGACGCTTAGTGACGAGCGAAATCCTGGAAAAACGTTAATTGCCGAATTTCTAGGGACGCTTCGACCAGAACAGAAAATAGCTGCTGAGACTTTGTTAGAAACTGACATAGGTGTATTAGCTGCAACGACCGCGTTTGGGAAAACCGTAATTTCTGCTTGGCTTATTGCAAAAAGACAAGTGAATACCTTGATCCTTGTGCATCGTAAACAATTGCAAGAGCAATGGATAGAACGGCTACTTACTTTTCTCGATTTTCCAAGAGAATCCATAGGAAAAATAGGTGGTGGTCGAAAAAAGCCAACGGGACTTATTGATGTCGCTATCATTCAGAGTGTGATACGAAAAAATGAAGTCAATGATCTTGTTCATCAGTATGGGCACTTAATTGTGGATGAGTGTCATCATTTACCGGCCGCTAGTTTTGAGCAGGTCATTCGACAAGCGAATGCAAAATTTATTACTGGTTTGTCAGCGACAGTAACACGCAAAGATGGTCATCATCCGATTATTACTATGCGTTGCGGTCCCATACGATATCAGGTCAATGCCAAAGACCAAGCAGCTATTCATCCGTTTACACATACGGTCTTAGTTCGCCCGACCAACTTTTACTCAGAAAAACCAGCTCATGAGGATCTTCGTGTTCAATTTCAAGATCTTTATGGGGAATTAACGACCCATGCTGAACGTAACCAATCGATTTGTGAGGATGTCATTGCTGCGGTTCAAAATCATCGATCACCGATCGTGCTGACCGAAAGAAATGGGCATTTAGAGCAATTAATGCAATTACTCACGCCGCATATTCAGCATGTCATTATACTGCGTGGCGGAATGAGCAATAAAAAAATTAAAGCAACTCTCCAACAAATTAAAGAAACGCCTGAAAATGAGGCGCGGGTGTTATTAGCAACCGGAAAGTTTGTCGGCGAAGGATTTGACGATGCGCGTTTAGACACTTTATTTTTAACACTACCTGTTTCGTGGCGTGGTACGATTGCCCAATATGTTGGGAGGTTGCATCGCCTGCATGATCTGAAAAAAGAGGTGCAAGTCTACGATTATGCAGATCTCAATGTTCCTATGCTTGAACGTATGTTTAATCGGCGATGTAAAGCTTATGAAGCCATAGGATATAAAATATTTCTTCCAGCGAGTGCTTCACCGGGTTGGCCGTCGGATGTTCCACTTCCTGTTGATCCCAAATGGAAAGCGGATTATGCTGCAACGATTAGAAGATTGATTCGTGATGGCGTAGATCGTCCACTTGCAAAATTATTTTTTGAAGTTGCTTCACCCATTATTTTGGATAAACAAAACTCGGAACATGCTCGCAGCTTAATAGAGGCTTTTCTTTACCGGCGTCTCGAAACATTACCACAAACAAAAGGCCGCTTTCATCTCAATGTAGAATTAACGATCCCTTTCAATGGCCTTAGCCATATGGAAATTGATCTATTATGTCAGGATGCGCGCATTGCTATTGAAATTGATGGTGCACAACATCTATCTGATACAGCTGCTTATCGGCGAGATCGTCGTAAAGATTTTCTGCTGCAACAAAACGGGTATAAAATACTTAGGTTTTTGGCGGAAGATGTGAGTAAATATTTAGATGATGTTTTAGATAGGATTTTCCAAGCATTAATTAAAGACCATTTAACTCAAAAAATATAAAATTACTGCTCCTTTTTTATCAATAAAAAAAACAATATGATGATTCCCACATTGATCACCCTTTAGCTGTACAAATTTTATTTTACTCTGATGCCAGCTACAGTATGGCTTTTCAGTTAGGTAAAACAATGCTCCGTAAGTTTTAGACGTTGCTTGAAAAATCTTGACAAGATTTTCAGACCAGATATCTAGAACAGCTTGCACAGTAAGGGATACAGAAAATATAAATTTTTCATGTAAGGGGTGATCAATGTGGGATGATTATCATTTTTTGCTTCAAATATTCTAAAAGGGAATTTTCCAAAATTTATAGAGTGATCGAGTTGTGCTATGGGTTTTTGGGAAATTGTACAGAACGATACTTTAAGTGGTGTTTTTTTAAATTGTCTTTCAATAAATTTACCTAGAATAAACGCTTTTGCATTAAAACCATCTTTTCTGGTTTTACCTGTTTGTTGACTGAAAAATTTATATGGGAAAAGGTTACAAGTGGTTATATCTGAGAAGTGTGTATTCCATTCGGAACGAACACTAATTCCAGTCTGAAAGCGAACACCTATTCCATTCCTACTCGAACACTGAATCCATAGCCAGTCGAACAGAAATAAACTCACCTCGGCATTATCTGCCAAGAATTATTCCTCTGTAAAGAATTTTATTTTTTATAAATACTTTTTGAAGCTGTAAAGCCTGTGGGCCCACGTGAATAACGTTGATAACTGTGTTAGGAACGAACACGGTTATCAACGTTATTCACGTAGTCCACAGGCGACTTATGCCGTGGTGTTATGTAGAGGTGGTATTCTTTTTTTTCCGCAAGGAATCTCCACTCAGTTCAAGTCGTACGGAATTGTGCAGCAGGCGGTCCAAGATGGCATCAGCAATAGTCGCATCGTTTAAATGCTCATGCCAATGCGTCGTTGGTAATTGACTGGTGATGATGGTTGCTGATATCGATCATCGAGTATTTCTAACAAATCGCGTCGTTGCTCATCATCCGGCGGAGCCAATTCCCAATCATCTAAAATTAAAAGATCAATTTTAGCAAGCTGAGACAGCCACTGACTGTAAGTGCCACCGGCCTTAGTTATTTTTAACTCGTTCCACAGACGTGGAAGACGATAATAACGAGAAGTAAATCCTGTTAAACAAGCTTTATGGGCGATAGCACAGGCAAGATAGGTTTTTCCACAGCCAGTCGGACCAGTAATTAATAGATTTAAATGTTGCTGGACCCATTGCCCACGAGCCAGCTCTAAAAAAACAGATTTATTTAATCCGCGTGGATGGCTAAAATTAACATCTTCTATGCATGCCGCTTGTTGAAATTTAGCTTGCTGTAGCCTTCTTTTCAAGCGTCTGTTTTCCCGTAAATAATACTCTCGCTCAATTAACAAGCCCAATCGAGATTCAAAATCTAAATCGGTCAGTGGATTAGCGAGTTGTTCTTGAAAAGCAGTTGCCATGCCCGTTAAACGCAAAGAATGAAGCTTTTCTAATGTAGGATTGTTAAGCATATTATGTTCTCCAGAAATTATTTATAATAAACAGGTCCGCGAATATTTCCGTGCGAAGAAATTATCGGGGTTTTCTCTGTATGCGAAATTGGTATGGCATCGAGCTTATTTTTTAAAATCGACTCAACGTGTTGATATCGTGAAGCACCCGCTAACAGAGCTTTTGCACAGGCTTTTTCGAGACGCTCTTCACCAAAGCGCTTCCCCAAGCGTAATAAACCAAGGCAAGAGCGGTATGCTTGCTGTGGGAAAGCGCGCGATGAAATCATCTGATCGATAAATTGGACTGTTTCCGGACCAATTTTACTCGCCCAGCGTCTCATTCGCTCTGGAGTCCATTCTGAATAAACGCGGTGCGCCGTTGGCATATGCTCTGCCAACGTCGTAAATTTATAACGCGCATAACTGCGTTCATGCGCAGCAATCCGAATTCCTTCATAAAAGCACTCAACCATTTTTCCAGAAGCTAGAATCTCAACAGGATGATGGATGTGGCTGTAAGGAACACTGTAATAGTGATCATCAAAAACGAAATGGTAGTCAATATGAATCCTGGCTTTACATCAAAAATTGATTGATGATATAAATTCTAAGGATAAATTTGCGATTCGTATTAAAGCACAGAAAATTAGCAATGGGCAGTAAACATAGAAAAATCATTTCACATTTCGATAAATCATGAAACATCATAGAGCTTCATGCCCTATACTAATAATTGAAGAATATAACATCATATAAATCAATGAGGTAATTTTCATGAATCAGAATAGTGGGTCATTAAATGATCAAGAAAAACTAAAATTACAAGCTGAAAGTATTTATTATGCATGGGATAAAGCACTTGCGAATAATGACGTTCCCGGTCTTTTGAGCCTTTATGCGGATGAGGCCATTATAGAAAGTCCCCTTATTCCACATCTGTTAGAAACAGAGACTGGAATTTTAAGAGGTAAAAATGAATTACGGTTACTGATTAAGAAAGTTTCAGAACGTAAACCATTTATCCGCAAACATTTTAAACAAAACTTCTTTACAGATGGAAAAACAATTATTTTTGAATATCCGAGACAAACGCCGGATGGTGAACAAATGGATTTTGTAGAAGTCATGGAAATAAAAGATGGCTTAATCCAATATCATAGAGTTTATTGGGGATGGTGTGGCTTTAAGGTTATTCAAGATAAGTTGTATCACCGATAAACATTTTACTGGGTTAATATATAACAGGACAGAAAAAACGTTGAATTAAGATAGGGTTGGGAGGTTCGCTGGGTTCACGTCCACGATTAGCTTTGCGTGGATAGAAACC
>Ga0155588_1003_pt1 | contig 22981 bp, 14 predicted proteins | sample RifCSPhighO2_12_FD_107245 | JGI IMG/M metagenome (GOLD analysis project Ga0155588, IMG submission 107245) | Gammaproteobacteria bacterium RIFCSPHIGHO2_12_FULL_41_15
TGAGTGAAGAACACGTAGGAGCAAAGACCATGAGAGAAGACACAAAAAAACCCGCAAAATTTCAATCGTCCATCAAAACACAACAGTCATCAGCACAACAATCCAAACTCAACGCCTCACCGCTCTCGTTAATTATTTTGCCTGTGTTAGCCATGACACATCAAAAAGCCACTCGCTACGCGAATCAACGAAGATCACTCGAAAAAGAAAACATCCCACCTGAACAAGATTTTATACTCGCCAATCCTGCCAGTTTATTCGCTAATCTCACGTATGTTGAAGAGCAAAAAAATAATATGAAAAAAGCCGAAGCACAACAAATAAAAGATTATCAAAAAGAAAAAACTTTATTAGATGAAATGCGCAAAAACGTATTAGAACTGCTCAAAATTCACAATCTTTTATTTGATCTAAGCGAAGTCATCAAAAAATATTTTAAAACTACATGGCATACAAAAACGTTTAAAGAATTAGGACTACTCGCTCACAAACTGATAGCAACCAAAATAAAAGTCTGCAATCTTTTTTTACCTCACTTAATTAGGTTGCAATCTAATCTGCAATCACTCGAAGCATTATATTTCGCTGTTGGTGCGAAAACGGCAGCAAAGCGGTGCACTGATTTATCCAACCAGCTTGCAGCCGCAAAATTGAGTGACCCGCATCAATTGCTATCAATGATTAATCAGTATAATGATGCCGTCAATGAAGCCATTTTAGCTAAACAACCTGCTGATGACGCACAAACAACACCTTTGCCCGACGACTGTCTGGAACATAGTTTTATAGAAGATTTAGAAACCTGGTACGCTGATCTAAAAAAAGTTTACGGCGACAACGCTTCCAGCTCTGCCATTGAATTAGCCAACACTGTGATGCGCGCACACTATGTCAAGCAAAATGTATTGTGATGAAATATACTGCACGCGGTACAGGAACGTGTACGAAATAACATTTACAACTTGCCGAGCTACTCCAGATTTGTCATTGCGGTGATATCCCGTCATTGCGATACGCAAGCGAAGCAATCCAGGGGAAATCTTGTATTTTCTAGATTGCTTCGCTTGCGTATCGCAATGACAGCAAGCTTTAAAAAACCGCGCGCAGTATAATTTGCAAACGCTCCATAACAGTCTGCGACTTCACTGATCCATTTCTGCAATATTTTTTTCAATTTCATCGACCATTTCAAAAAGATAAATCTTTTTAGCCACTATCCCCTTAGAGCGCTTATCAATCAAGCTAACCGCTTTATCGGTCAACTCCAACACGCTAATGCCATAGATTGCTATAAAAGCAAAGGGAGAAAATAATCGCAATAAATGGGTATACCAGCTTTGTGGTTCGGCAAACGAAAAATCGAATGCCATTTTAGTTTCAGAAAAAGTGCCGCAAACCGCTAATGATAAAAACAGTATGAGTTTCAGCCATCGACGCAATACGGGATATTCCGTTGGCGTTACTGGCATCACAGTTTTTCTAGCATCAGGCACAATTTTAGAATAAATAACTTGGAATACTCGCTTAAAAATAGTCATGGTGTCATCACCCCACAACGCTGCTGTTGGCAACACACCGGCAATAGCAATCGCATTGACTAAAATCGACGAGTGAATCCCCAATGCATGAACAGCATCCCTCGCAAAACCAAAAATATAAGTCGCTGTAAAAGCACCCGCAATAAACCCTAAGGTTTGACTAGCGATGCGCATGATTTTACGCGACAAGGTTTGTGGAATTTGTAAGGGTGGTGTCATTTCTATGCGAGTCAAAATACGTTTTGAAAACTCAGCGTTCGGTGCATAAAGCAAAGGATCATCGTCAGACAACTTATAAATTTTTCGTTTGAACGCATCTATACGGGCTAGCAAAACCTGTTTATGTTGATTATGACGATTAATATAGCCATTAAATATTTTATTGATCAAATTTGACAAAGCATAATCATTCATCATACAACGCGCGATGCTGTTAGCAGTAATCACAATAAATGCCGCCACGCGACTAAAACCTACCGTTGCATTCAGTGACATGCCAGAAAATGGAATAGCCGAAATAAAAGCAATAAATAAAGCAGTAAAACGCAGGCCAATCCGTGTAGCAGGAAAATTAATCATCACTGAATTAATTTTTTTATAACCATATTTCTTTTTTGGAATAATCGAATCAGACCAATTTTGCAGTTGTTGACCGGTGCGCTGCCAGTTTCGAAATTCACGCGAAACGTTATTGATCGCAAAAAATGTGACACCCAATGCCGCTGATAACCCAACAAAATATTCTATAAAGGTTGACCAAGAACCTGCAACGCCAATATCTGCACCCACAATCAAACCCGCAATCAAACCAAAATGACCATAAGTGATGCCATCTGGAATGCCTAACGGCACAGCGATAAGTGCTTCAAGCAAGGGTGGTTTAGATAAAAGTTTTGCGCGAAAACGATCAATGTGTTTACGCAGTTTGGCATGCTGTTTTATGAGCTTGTATTTGTAGTAACGTGACATAATTTGTTTCTATTTGAGTGGTTGGCACTGTATCTGCCCGCGAACAAAGTGCGCGGTACTGTTGCCCGCTTAGAAACGTGTACGAAATAACAATTACAACTTGCTGAGCTACTCCAGATTTGTCATTGCGATACGCAAGCGAAGCAATCCAGTTGTTATTTCCCCTGGATTGCTTCGCTCGCAATGACGAACCTCAAAAATTTTCTGCGAAGTTGTAAAAGTTAATTTGTAAACGTTCCTTACGTTGTGCGCGGTACTGTTATTTAGTGTGAATTAAATGTTTTTTCATCTAAGCTTTTTTCGCCTTTGGCGACTAAGCAAGAAATGACGGCATCACCACAGACATTCACTGTTGTGCGCGCCATATCTAATAATCGATCGACACCTATAATGAGTGAAATGCCCTCGATAGGCAAGCCTACTTGTTTTAATACCATCGCTAAAGTGACCAATCCCACACTGGGGACACCCGCAGCCCCTATTGAAGCAACCACTGCCATTAAGACTACCGTTAAATAATCCGTTAACGTTAAAGGAATACCATAGGCATTAGCAATAAAGACAGTCGCCACACCCTGCATCATTGCTGAACCATCCATATTAATCGTCGCGCCTAGCGGAATAACAAAAGAAGCGATCGTTGAGTTCACGCCCAGTTTTTCTTCAACAGTTTTTAAATTGAGTGGGATGGTGGCATTACTACTAGAGACACTAAAAGCAAACAGCATCACGTCTTTCATTTTTTTAAAAAAAGTGATGGGATTTAACCGAGCAACAAAATACAACAAACTGCCATAAGTCCCTAGCAATTGTAATAACAAGACAAATAATACTAAGAAAAAATATCCAACCAAATGAGCAATGGTCTGCAAACCTGATTCAACAAATAACACGGCAATTAAACATAACACACCATAAGGCGCAAGTTGCATTAATAACAGCATTAAACGCATTAAAATATGATTGACCGCATCAAAAAAATGAACGACCGGCTTTGCTTTTTTACCGACTAAAGCAACCGTCATACCAAAAAATAAAGCAAAAATGATAATTTGCAGCATTTCGCCATCGTGAAAGGCTTTAATGAGATTGACAGGAAATAAACTAATCAGCAATTGCTTAAAGCTTTGCGATTGAGTCAGCATTAAACTGCCTTGATGCTGCAAAGACATACCATGACCGACATTAAGTGGTATCGCAATCGCTAAAGCAATGGTAATTGAAAGCACCGTTGTTCCTAAATAGAGTAAGAGTGTTTTACTACCAATGCGTCCCAACTTTTTCATATCGCCTAACGCAGAAGCACCACAAACAATAGAAACAAAAACAATGGGCACAACCAACATGTTGATGACAGCCATGAATATTTTTCCACCTGTTTGAAAAATGTCGTCAATAAAAAATTCGCGCACAACAGGATAAGGCAACCATTTTAAAAAAAGACCAATGACGACGCCGGCAAACATGCCGATTAGGATGCGATAGGTTAATGTGTGTGAATGTGAATGTAATTGATGCTGTGCTGTCATTGTTCGTCCGTGAGGTGATGTATGGTTAGCCGCTTACGTTGTGCGCGGTACTGTTTCCTACTGATGTTTAGCCGCTTACGTTGTGCGCGGTACTCTGTCCTACTGATCCTTGTGCGCGGTATTTTTTTCTAGCGGTACTTTTATAAAAACAAAAGCCACCGGCACTACGATTAGCGAGAAAAAAGTGCCTAGTAATAAACCGCCTACAATCACCCAACCAATTTGCTGGCGTCCAACTGAACCTGGCCCTGTCGCAAACGCTAATGGCAAAGTACCAAACACCATCGCCATGGTAGTCATTAAAATAGGCCTTAAACGAATCGCCGCTGCTTCTACAATGGCTGTCATGATTTCTTTACCATCACGACGTAAATCATTAGCAAACTGTGTAATCAAAATACCATGCTTACTGATCATACCCACTAATGTGACCAAACCAATTTGCGAATACAAACTCAAGCTCCCCCCTGTTAATCGTAAAGAGATGAGTGCTCCTACGACACTCAACGGCACCGACAATAAAACAATCAAAGGATCTACAAAACTTAAAAATTGTGCTGCCAATACTAAATAAATAAAAGCCAATGCCAACACCATAAAACCTGTCATCGAACCGGAAGAATCTAAAAACTGTTTAGCCTTACCAGAAAAGGCAAATTTATACTGATCACCCAAAATATCTGGAGCCATTTTATTGATATAATCAATCGCTTCACTTTCCGAATAACCCGATGCTAAACGCGCTGTAATCGATGCTGAGGATAACCGATCAAAATGGGTATAAGACGATTGGGCAACAATGGGGGTCAGCTTGACCAAACTAGACAACGGAATCATCGCACCACCACTACCTGCATTACTAGGATCTGCAGGCGTTGCACTACGCACATAGAGTTTATTGATCGCTTGAAAATTTTGCAGATCTTCTTTTTGCATCTGCACTATGACTTGATAGCTCGTATTGCCACCACCTTCCACATCACCCCAGTGTGCACCGCTCATCATGGCAGCCACCGTATCACCAATATCTTGCGGATTGACACCTAATTCAGCGGCCATATCACGATTAATATGCATTTGATATTGTTGCTGATCAAATTTCAAATTGGTGGCAACTTGTACTAACCCTGGATATTGTTTCAAGGCTTTCATTAACCGCCCCACAGGCTCTAATAAATCTTGCGAACTCCCCGTCGTTAATACATTTAAATTAATATCAGAACCTTCGACACCATATTCCACCATATCTGGCAAATAAGCATCCGCATCAACACCAGGAATATCATTCAATTCAGGATTCAACGCTGCAACAATTTGTTGTGTCGTTAAATGTCGTTCACCCCAAGGTTTTAATGTCACCGTGATATGCGCCCAACTACTACTGACTTGCGTAATATAATCTTCAACACCCGGTAATTTTTTCAACAAGCCTTCCACTTGCTGTGCATATTTATCCGTATAATTAAGATTAGAACCTGTCGGCGATGTTAAATTAATTTGAAAAATACCGGTATCTTCTTTAGGAATAAATTCCGACGGCATGCTTTCATATAAAAAATAACCACCCACCCCGATAGCCAGTAAAATCATTAACACCCAGTTTTTATAGCTTAAAATTTTTCTCAACATGATTCTGTAATAATGAGATAATCCTTCAAAAACCTGTTGAAGAAAAATAACAAAGCGCCCCTGTTGTTGCACCGCTGGCAAAGTACGTGAACACATCATGGGCGATAAAGTCAGCGCTACAAAACCCGAAATAAAAACCGCACCTGCCAAAGTAAAAGCAAACTGTTGAAATAATTTTGCGGTAAATCCTGAAACAAAACCGACGGGCGCATACACTGCCATCAACGTTAGCGTCATTGCAATCACAGGCATTGCTATTTCTTTTGAACCATTCATCGCTGCTTTAAAAGGCGTTGCGCCCGATTCAATATGTCGATATACATTTTCCAACATGACAATCGCATCATCTACCACTAAACCGATGGCCAATACGATGGCTAATAACGACATCACATTAATACTAAAACCCAATAAATAAACGATGACAAACACACTGATGAGAGAAACCGGAATCGTGACAATCGGAATCAATGACGCTCGCACTGAACCCAAAAATAAAAATACGACAATCATCACCAAAACAACCGCTTCAGCAATTGCCGAAAAAGTCTCATCGATCGCACTTTTTAAAAAAATAGAATTATCATAATTAATACGCGCTTGCATGCCCGGTGGTAAATTTTGCTGAATTTTCACCATCGCTTCTCGCACCTCGGCCGCGACAGTGATGGGATTGGCCGCTTGTAATGGATCGACTGTCACATCCACCCCTTCTTTACCGGTAATACGCATTGGCGCATCCGTAAAACTAACAAAACCCAGTTCAACCTTGGCAATGTCTTGTAAACGGACGGTACCATTCGGCGATTGCCGAATAATAATGTTATCAAAATCTTCCGGGTTTTTGAGACGGGCATCAGACACCACGCCATAATCACGCGTCAGCGTTTTAATAGACCCTGCTGCAAAATCGATATTGTTATTGGTGAGTGCCGTTTTAACATCCGTGACCGTCACCCCAAGTGATGTCATTGCTGCAGAATTCAGCCAAATTCGCATAGCATAAGTACTAGAACCCATAATACCTACGCCACCCACGCCATCGAGCTGACGTAAAACAGGTTGTACCGAACGAATAACATAATCTCGAATATCAGAAGTCAGGCGTTTATCATCGGTAAAACCAATACTAATCACCGCTCCCTGATTGCCGCCCACGGTAATTGTCGGTGGATTAATGTCGGGTGGCAGTTTATCACGCACGCCCGACACGCGATCACGCACATCACTGACCTGCTGTTCAAAATCATCTCCCATGCGAAACATAATTGTAATAGAACTATTACCCGGACTACTGGTTGAGCTGATGGAATCAATACCATTAATACCAGACACTGTATTCTCGATGAGCGTGGTGACATCATTTGCCATTAACTGCGCTGAAGCACCATTAAAAGCGACATGCACATTCACGGTTGGCACTTTGAGTTCTGGGAAGAATCGTAGTTCGAGTCGTTGGTAACCTGCAATACCCAACACCACCAAAATAAGGCTTAGCACAATGGCAATCACAGGTTGCTTGATGCAAAGATCGATGAGGGCTTTCACAGATTTATTTTCAATTCGTTAAATTGAATTCATGATAACAGTCAGCGAGTCACTGTCAATTGACTGCCTAACCGCCACTACCATTAGAGGACAGATCATCTGTTCCAACCGATGCAGGCTCTAATGCGATGGGTGATTCCAACACTTTAACCAAGCTACCGTCTTGTAGTTTTTGCTGACCGGCGACAACCACGTCATCATTAATCGTTAACCCTTGTAATACTTGTGCCAAACCATTGGCTCTTGCCCCTAGCGTCACCGCGGTTCTGACTGCGCGATTATCAACGAGCTTATAAACATAGTTACCTTTCACATCTGTCATGATCGATTGCTCTGGAATCACTAACGCATTTTTGACTGTCGAAATTTGTTGCGCCAAATGCACGAACATGCCCGGAGACAATAATTCTTTATCATTGGGCACCACCGCTTCAATATCATAACTACGAGTGGCTGTATTAACCATCGGCGAAATAAAACTCACCGTGCCATAAAAAATTTTATCAGGATAAGCTGCCACTGTGATTTTGACCATTTGGCCTTTCTGTAACAAAGGAAACAAATCTTGTGACAAAGCATAATTAGCACGCAATTGTTTCAGACTCACTAATGAAACAATGGCATCTCCCGCTTTCACATAGTCACCTTGATTGACTTTAAAATCCCCTAAAACACCATCGAACGGTGCTGTAATTTGTTTTTGATTGAGGGCCGCTAACTTACTTTTAAGATCAGACTCTTTGCTTTCAACATCTGCTTTGGCTTTTTCAAGATCGGCTTCTGAGATAGCATCTCCTACTTGTAAATCACGCTGATAAGTTTTTCGAGAGAGTTGCAGATCCGTCACCGAGGTTTGATAATCCGCGTTCGCCGTGGTGTTATCTTGCTGTATGACCGGCATGCCTTTTGCCACTTCTTGGCCATTTTTAAAATAAATTGTGGAAATCATGCCATCGGTTTGGGCACTCAGTGTGACTTTCTGCACGGCCGACAATGAACCCAAGGCTATCACTTCTTTAGGAATAGAATGCGTTGAAACTTTGGTAACATTCACCAATACAGCCACATTGCCTTCAGCCAACGCACTGGCTGTAGCAGAATTAGTTTTTGCGCCTCCTTCAGCGATCGTCCAGCCAATACTGAAGATCAAAGTTGAGATGGCAATTAATCCTATGATTTTTCTTTGTTTATTCACAGGGCAATGAACCTCCTTTCGTGGGTCTTTTTTGAATGCACTGATTGATTTTTCAATGTGGCCAAGTGTATAAGCGCTGACCTACAAATGCAAAAAATTCTCATAAGGTCATAAGGGATGTGGCTTACCTATCCTGCGCGCGGTCAAGCCGCGGGATGACAGTGGTAAACAATCCGCGATGACGATAACAAACAACCCGTGATGACGGTGGTAAACAACCCGTAAATTTAAGGTTGACGAGGCACTAGGGCCAAAAACCCTTATTCGTACACAATTTTCACGGGATCAATCAGACTTTTCTCGGCTGGCGTGGTAATTTCATCGATAACAACTGGCACATTAACAGGCGGATTGAAGTTAGTATATTCAACGCGACTCGATTCCTGAACAATATTACGTGGCAAGTCTGCTTGAGGTATTTTTAAAATATCTGCATCCGCTTCACTTTGTTGCTCAGATAGCGCGCCTAGTTCATCAGCTCTCGGCACAGGACTCTGATCGTCCATCAAAAAATTACCTGAAATATAGGGGTAACCTGTTTGCGTTGAATAAGCGTCAAAATTCTGTTGTGGTCCAGAAAATCCGCTGGTCACCACCATGAAAATAAGCATCCCAGACAATACATTCATTATGACTCTCCGTAATGGCTTTCTGAAAGTATAGTCAATATTTTTACTTCTTATTTTAAGACACTGCAATACCGGATCCACCCATGAACAGCAGGAATCGCTGTAGGAGGTTCGTTTGAAAAAAGGCTTAATGGCTTGCTTCTTTTTGTAATTCTTGAATCACTTCTAACATACGACTTTTGGCCGTTATGCGGCCAGCTTCTTCATTAAAAAATCCCTCTTGCAAATTCAATCTCACTTTCAAGGGGGTGACGTCGGACTCATGACTACGTAATACGACGATACCAAAAAAAGTCACAAACGAATGTCTACTCGATCCACTTTTCGAAAATAAATTAAACAATGTCGACCAAAACGCAACCTGACTAACCTCTGTTTGCACTGAAATATCTGCAGAAGGAGATTGAGATTCATCTGTCGCACTAAAGTCCTGAGTGAGTTGATCCACACAACTTTCTGTTGCACCACTATGCCTAAAGCCATAACCACGACGTACGGAATCAGACAATTGATACTGAGCAGCCCATGTAGCATACTCTGCTCGTTTGGCATACCAACTACCATAACCCTTTTTTGCACTCGTACAAACGAATAAAAAAGCTTCTTTTAATCTATTTTGTTTCGATCTCAAATAATTTTGAATACTCCATGGCGAAATAGATTCACGACCCGCGGCTGTATTATAAGCCTGAATCTTTTCAATCAATGGATGCTGAATAGCAGAAAACGCTGCTGGCAAAGCAAACATAACTGTTTGCAGTCGATTTTCTGTGCGATTGTATTCTGCTTCATATAAGCTCACTGACCAATTGGCCGCATAAAAATTTCGCTTCAAAGACTCAAGCACTGTGTCTATTGAGGGTTTTTGATTAAACTGTTTTTTCAATTCTAATAAAGATGGGTACCATCGCAAATATTCATTAGCCTGCGTTTTTAATTCCACAAGCGTTAAGGCCAAACAAACTAACTCTTCTAAAACCACTAGATTAGATTGCTCTGAACCCAATCGATAATACGCTTGCAATATTACAAGACGATCTTCCATTGCTTCAATGGCTGCTATCAATGATTGCCCCTGAGAATGCAGTTGAGTTTTATCAACGTCAACTGATTCATAATCGGTTTTTAATGCTGAAAATTTTTTAGTTTGTAAGACGCTATCCGTACGCAGTTTTTCTAACTGCTGTGCTGCATATTTTGCAATTTCACATTCTCTACTTGATAATTGTTCAAGCAAACTGAACGAGGGGGGTGACAACGATTGAATACGCTGCCGATCTATTTCACAGTAACTGGGCTCATTAGACAAAGTCTGCGCATAGAGTGCCAACCATTCTGAACCTAAATCTGTAGGCGTTGCAAAATATTCTGCAAAGACTTCTTCTGGTTTTTTCTTATGTAATGACGCTGAAAAATTCGTCACAAATTTTATGCCGTCTATTCTTTTTTTATAGGCATCAGCATACGCTTCCACAATAGACAGCGCTTCACGTATAGACAAAGCGTCAACACATAATTGATACGCCTTTTCTAATTCAGGATTTAACCACACATTCATCAAAACGTTGAAAGCAGCTTCAAATGCTGCCTGACTGGGATCCATCTCTTTTGTTAAAAAAGACAATGTCTCTGTCAGCTGATGAACTTTTAATAAATGATCAGCATCATGATAAACGTCCATCAGTGCATTTTGTAATTCTTGACCGATACCTTTTTGCAAGGGTAAACAAGCAACCTTTGATAGTATTTGAGAAAGGCGTACAAACGCTGACAACTGCTCGTTTAAGTTTTCATAAGGTAATGTATTAATTAATTGCAACATCGCGATCAAATAATATTTTATCTCTGTCACTAATTGACTCAAGCGTCCATTGAAAATCGCTTCATCTATCAGTCCTGCGATCATTTCAGTTTGTTTTTTTTCAACAAATACTTTTTTTAATGTTGATAGGCTCGCTTCTTCCGTGCTTAAAAAAAACTGTAAAAATACCTTGAGCGATTCATTATTCGACTGCGGCATTGCTGCAAAAGCATCGAATGTCTCTTCACTCAATAAAGCAAATACCAACTGCTTCACCCATCGCGTTGCGTGATCAACATACTGAAAAACGACAGGATAGCCAGGTAAAACACAGATCTCTTGAAAATGAGCGCAGGCCATTGGCATATCAAAATCATCTGAATCTCTGGACAATAATTGACGATAAACAGTCGAGCAACTCACTTGTTCTGCGTCTGCGGCATCCGCAGGCAATCCATAGCGATGACAATTGAGTGCCTGCACAATGAGCAAGTGGCGATACCAACCCACCTGCTCTTCCGGTTTTTGAAAAAGTTGTGCCGCCAATCGCGACAGATAAGTCGTCAAAGTCAGTAGATAAGGACTATCACACCATTTTGGCAACCAATGTTTATAAATAACCCGTAATAAATGAGACAATGACGGATGCTCTACCCAAACTAACCATTGCTCTGTCATGTCTGAACTAATGACCGTTGTCGACTGCGACAACCTACGCCAGACTTTCTGATAATTTTCAATAACCATTTCTCGCTTTGTTGCTGAACATGTCTTCAACCACATCGGAGGCAAAGGCAAAGTAGCTTGTGTCCATAAAGTAAGATCCGCCAATACACCACACGAAAAATATTCATTCAATAAGTGTTGATAAAATTTAAATAAATGTACAGGCGTCGCTGTTGAGGCAATACCCAAAGGATAAACAAGATGCAGATAATGAAAATTATTGGATTCAAGCTCGGTTTTTTTTCCTTCAATAATTAAGGATAACTGTTGTTCAAAATAAATAGTGAGCTGCTGCATTTTTTTCGCAATAACGCCTTCATTTTGCAGTGAATCAATCAATGAATTAAAAACTTCGAACGCAGCATCCGTCAGTCTTTTTTGGGCATATTCTGTATGACACCATTCTTGTAGATTCGACAGTCCGCGTTGAAAATGCATAATACAGCGAAAATAGGCACGATCAGTTGATTGAAGATTAACGTTATCATTCGTTTCAAAAATCATTGCTTGTAATTGTGTTTGTATTGCCTGAAATACCTGAGATGGTTGAGCAACCTTCTTTACCACACAATAGCCACTGAACATGACAACCGCACGAAAAGCATCAGCAAGACTGCGATTTAATTGATTTAAAAAAACAGAGTCCGCGCTACACATTCTTTCACGAAAAACTTGGAACAAACGATTAAAGTAATCTAAAAAAATGAGATGATTTTCACCTGTAAACTCTGTTAACCGTGAAGGTACAATAGAACCATCTTGCGATAAAACACTACATACACTCGGCCACAACTTTTGACTCACTGGCGTAGGACTAAAGTGCCGAATCGCTGCAACAGCAACAACAGATGATTGAGTCAATATCGTTTGCCACGCAGTCTGCAAAACAGCATTAATGGGTAAATGCCGTGCAACCCCAGCATCGCCAATACGAATAAAGTCACAACCCAATAAAGCAGGCAGCAATTCTAAAATCAGTAAAATTTCTGCTTCAATAGACTGAAATAATTTTCTTGTAGCTAACCCACTCTCTAAATGCAGATCAGGTGAAATAAATAAGTAGGCAATGAGTAGATATTTTAATTTTGCAGCAGGAGAGCATCTTTGTAATTTTTCCACTGTCCCTGCTGCATCGGCACTCTCACTCATCAACTGATAACTCTCTGATAAACGCATGGCTAACTCTACACGCTCTAAATCGGTCACTCCGGCATCACACATTGCTAATAATAAAAAACGTCGATAACGTCGCAAATCATCATCAGAGAGTGCATTGATTGCTTGAAGATTTTCTTCACTCAATGCTTTTAATTGTGTTGTCGAAGCAAAAAACTGTTGCGCAGTCGCTTGCCAATCAATTTTATCTTGCAGCCTACCCTGTTGACTCAGCATCCAGTTAAAGTGCTCAGATAACCGAGGACCCAGTGCTCTAACGGCTACTTGACTCTTAATAGTTTCGGTTGGAAAACATTTTTCTAAACGCTTACTCATCTCCACCCCTTGACTATAAGCAACACATAATGCAATCAATTGCTGATTTAAGGCATCTGTCGTCAAAGTAATGGTAGTTGCTTGCATGATAGTCTCAATCCATTTTGTGTTAATTGTTGTGTAGAAGCATCATCGCGTATTGTTGTGTAGAAGCATCATCGCGTGATGAATATCATTAAGAAGAGGTAATTACGCGTAGCATACAATCTCAAAGGATTACAGCTGGAGGAGATTATAGACAATAAATTTCAATATTCTGGAAAATCACAGCAGATTTTCGATGAATTTTTTATGACAGACAAACAGTCAGTAAGGCGCAATGATTTTTTTTAGGTTACTGTAGAAAACCGTACCGCGCACAACGTAAGCGGCAACTCTATAGTCGCAGCATCCCCTATAACGCTAGGATATATAAACAACCTAAAGAAAACCGTACCGCGCGCAGTATATTTTGACGCGTTTACTCTGTATCCTCTGACAGCGCTTTATCCTGACCCAACTGTCGAAAACGCGCAAAAAACGAATATGCCACCGGCACCACTAACAAAGAAAACACCGTACCAATCAACATACCTCCAAAAATAACCCAACCAATTTGCTGACGACCAATTTTACCTGCACCTTGTGCGGCAACTAACGGCACTGCACCGATGACCATAGCAAAAGTCGTCATTAAAATGGGGCGCAAACGCAAACTAGCTGCTTTTAACAACGCTTCTGTAAATTCAATTCCTTGACGTCTCAGTTGATTGGCATATTCTGTAATTAAAATGCCATGCTTCGCAATTAAACCAATTAATGTCACAAAACCAATATTGGTATAAATACTCAATTGTTGTTGCGTCAGATATAAAGTAATAATTGCCCCGACAATAGCCAACGGTACTGTCAATAAAATAATGAAGGGATCAATAAAACTTTCAAACTGCGCCGCTAACACCATATAAATAAACAACAAGGCCAAACCAAAGGATATAGCCATCGTCGCACCCGATTGCATTAATTTTTTAGCGGTGCCTTTAAAACGCATACTAAAATCATCTGGCAAATGTGTTTGCGCAAGCTGTTTAGCAAACGCCATCGCTTGCCCCATACTGTAATTTTTACTGAGTTGTGCCGTAATATCATCAGAACGCAAGCGGTTATAATGATCCAACTCTGTGGGTGCAAAGACTTGTTGCACTGACGCCACTGTTGATAACGGAATCATATTTCCTTTAGTACTACGCACATAAAGTTGATTTAACACTTTCAAACTTTGCAAATGATGATCCGGCAACTGAATGATCACTGGATAATCATAATTATTCCATTCAAATTCACTCGCCTGCAAACCACCCAACATCACACGCATGGTCTCATTAATATCTGTCATTGAGACACCTAAACTCTCTGCCAAATTGTCGTTAATACGCACTTGATATTGTTTATTATTCAAAACTAAATCGTCATCTACACGGGCAAAACCAGGATTTTTTTCCATTTCTGCCATTAATTTAGTTGCCACTGATTTAATACGAGTAAAATCAGCATTCGATGATAAAGACATTTCAAAAGCACCACCACTTTTCCCACCACCACCTAGCATGGACATGCCATGCACCATAGGCTGAATACCTGCAATATTTTTTAATTGCAGCGTTAACTGTTTTGCAATTTCTTCAGCACTGCGTGTTCTTTCATTCCAAGGTTTTAAAATAATAAAACCAAACTGCTCTGTCGAACTGACAAATTGCGAAAAATTATCGAGCTCTGGAAGTTTTTGCACAACCGCATTCACTTGTTTGGCATACTTGTCCATCAAAGGCATGCTGGCATTAGGCGGTGAATCAAAAGACATCATCAATACACCTATGTCTTCTCGCGGCGCTAGTTCTACCGACATATTGTAGTAAATAAAGCTGCCCAGCCCTGTAAATAAAAACAAAAAACCCACTACCCATAAACGCTTATGTAAAACCCATCTCAATAAACGTTGGTAAGCGTGCGTGAGTTTTGCAAAACAACGATCTAACCAAATTGAATAACGTCCTTCTTGTGTCGTTGGTTTGAGCAAACGCGAACACATCATCGGTGACAAAGTTAACGCCACAAAACCCGAAATAATCACTGCCATTGCTAAAGTATAGGCAAACTCTCGAAACACAATACCTGTCATGCCTTTGGCAAAACCAATAGGTGCATACACCGCTGCTAATGTGATGGTCATTGCCACCACAGCAAAAGCAATTTCTTTGCTACCTTTCATCGCCGCTCGCATGACAGGCATGCCTTGTTCAATGTATCGCCAAATATTTTCAAGCATGACAATGGCATCATCTACCACTAACCCAATCGCTAAAACTAATGCGAGCAATGTAAAAATATTCAGACTAAATCCCACAAAATACATAAAAGCAAAAACACTGATCAAACAAATGGGAATTGTAATCACTGGAATAATCGCACTACGCCAATTACCCAAAAAACCGAGGACGACAAACATCACTAAAATTAAAGCGAAAAATAAATCATGATAAACATTATCAAGCGATGATTGTAAAAAGAGGCTGCTATCCCAAACGACATTAATTTTCATGGAAGACGGTAAATCAACAGACAATTGCTGCACAGCCTGTCTAACATCTTTAACAACTTGAATGGGATTCACCGTATTTTGGGCATAAATTTCCAAAGCTACCATGGGCTTGCCATCCGCATAAGCCATGTTTTCAGTATCGGAAGAACCCATCACAATATTAGCGACATCGCCAAAGCGTAACAGAAACCCATTGTCATCACGCAAAATTAATTTTGAAAAATCTTCTGCTGAGCGCTGCATATTTTTCACTAGCACACTGTATTCACGCACGGCATCTTTAACTTGACCACTGGGCACATCAATGTTTTTTTGTGCCAACATATCGACAATATCGCTCACACTGACTTTATGTTCTTCCATTTTTGAAGGATTTAACCAAGCGCGCAACGCGTAACTGCCTGCAGAATCAACATCAACACTCGATACGCCATCCACTTCTTGTAAGCGAGGCATTAATTGACGCGTGACATAATCTGTAATTGCCAGTGACGATAATTTAGTATCGGTAACACTTAATATAATGGCTTGCACACTATCTGGATCATGCTTTTGAATAATAGGTACATTAGCATCTTTAGGTAATTTGTTTTGAATACGACTGAGATGGTCACGAACATCATTCACCGCTGCTTCAACATCCACACCTAAATTAAAATGTAAGATAACGCGACTTTGGGCTTGTGAACTCGAAGAACTCATTTCATCTAAATCACTCACACCTGCCAACTCATTTTCAATCGGGGTGGTAATTTGATTTTCGATAACGCTAGCACTCGCGCCACTATAAGTCGTCATCACCACCACAACGGGCGCTGACACATCAGGATAGCCTCGCACTGAGATTCGACTCAATCCCATGACACCAAGAATAATTAGAACCAAACTTAAGACGGTTGCAAAGACAGGACGTTCAATACAAAACTGTGGTAGTTTCAAAACTTATGATCCTTAAATAGAAGTGATGCCATGCATACAACATCATCATTTTTATTATTCTCACTGAGCTGTAGCCACTTGCACGACATCACCCTCTTTGAGTTGATCTTGTCCCGCTGTCACCACTCTGTCACCGATTTTCAGACCAGAAATCACAGGCACCCAACCATTAACCGCCGATCCAACAATCACTGTTTGTGCAGACACTTTATCGCCATTCAGCACAAATACCTGATTGCCACTTAAAGTGCTCACAATAGCTTCTTCAGGCACCACCAAAGCATGCTGTGCGGCTCCCAAAGTTTGTGTGACATGCACAAATAATCCTGGTGCTAACGCATCATCAGGATTAGCAATAATTGCCCGTAAACTGACTGCATGTGTGTCTGCATCAGAATTAGGGGAAATAAAAGTCAAATGGCCATTAAAATTTTTTTCTTGGCCATTCACCGGCGCACGTACAGACACAGATTCATTCACTGTTAAGCGAGATAAATAGCTTTCTGGTAGCTGATACCACACTTGTAATTGAGAGCGATCCACTAAGTCTGCCAATGCTTCACCTGGCTCAATCTGCGAACCCACATCCACTTTGTTATAACCGATAAAACCCGTAAATGGTGCTGTAATGGCTGTTTCTGCTAAATAAGCTTTATTGACATCGACCTTCGCTTGATCTTGAAAATACGTAGATTTCGCTTGATCAATTTGCACCTCTGAAACTTGTCCTTTGGCTAATTGCATTAAACGATCATACGTTCCTTTGCTCAAATCTAATGCCGCTTGTGCAGATTCTAAATTAGATTGATAGATACGATCATCTAACTGAAACAAAAGCTGAGTTTTATTCACCAACGTACCCGGTTGAAAAGCGATTTTTTGAATGCGTCCTGCAATTTCAGAACTAATGGTCGTTTGTTGAATGGCGTGAAGTACGCCGACTGTATTAATGTGATCAGGGAAAATGGCTTGTTTAACTTTGACTACCTCCACAACCACCGCAGAGGATTTCGACGCTCTTAACATGACAGGTACGTTGTGTTCATACTTTGAATAAAGCCAAACACCTATAGCAAATAAAGCGACGACTAAAACAACCAATATAATAATGGGTTTGCGGTTCATCCAAATTCCCTATGTCACTGTGAATCTGCCGCTATTATAGGGAGGTTGTTTTAGAAAGGGAATGTAAATTAGCCCATTAGCGTTTATACTTCGTCTCCAGCGGCTACAAGGACAAAACACCAGATGACTGCAAGGCTTATCGACGGCAAACGAATCGCGCAACACATCCAACAACAACTGCACAAAACAATTCAGCAGCGAAAAAACGAGCATAAACGCGCACCACGTCTTGATGTCATTCTAGTGGGAGATAACCCGGCATCCACCGTTTATGTCCGTACGAAAGCAGAAGCCTGTCGTGCTGTTGGCATGACTTCACAGATTCACAAATTACCCATGGAAACGAGTCAACAGCAAATTGAAGCTTTAATTGAGCAATGCAATCAAAACAATCACTGCGACGGCATTCTGCTGCAATTACCCTTACCCAAGCACCTCAATGCTAATTTACTGTTAGAAAAAATTTCCATTCATAAAGATGTCGATGGTTTTCATCCTTATAATTTAGGTCGTCTCGCTCAGGGTCGACCTGCACTGTGTCCTTGCACACCGCATGGTGTCATGACGTTACTTAAGCATTATGAAATTGATACCAAAGGCAAGGAAGCTGTTGTAGTAGGCGCTTCGAATATTGTGGGACGACCTATGGCTTATGAATTATTAGCGGCCAACAGCACCGTCACTATTTGTCATCGTCAAACACAAAACTTAGCTGACAAAATTCGCCTGGCAGATATTTTATTAGCGGGTATCGGCAATCCCCATGTCATTCAAACTGAGTGGATTAAACCAGGGGCCGTTGTGATTGATATTGGTTTTAATCGTTTAGCCAATGGCAAAATTGTGGGTGATATTGATTTTAAGACTGCAAAAGAAGTCGCTAGTTTTATCACGCCTGTTCCAGGCGGTGTAGGACCCATGACGGTAGCAACCTTGCTGGAAAATACTTTGAAGGCACAGATGAGTTTGGAAAATGCGCATCAATTTATGTGACAAACTGATCATTAAATAGCGTAAGCTCAGAAAATCGCGCTAAACCATAAAGCGCCTAATGCCTCGTCAATATTTAATTTTCGGGTAATTCAATTAAAGCTTCGTCAGTTAAGGCTTCGTCAAGCCGCGGGATGACGATTGCAAACAACTCGGGATGACAGTTGTAAACAACTCAGGATGACAGTTGCAAACAACTCGTAAATTTAATGTTGACGGGGCACTAGTCAATTTCAATCAAAATGATTTTAATAAATTCTGGAAAAACTTTAAGCTCCTTCTCCAAAATTGCCGTCAAAATATCAATGTTTAGATCTTGATAAGCATGAATAGCAATATTACGAAAGCCTGCCATAGATTGTAATCGCTGACTTAATTCACTAGAAATTATTCCTACTTTCTCCAACAAAACAAAAGCATCCTTATAGGTATTAGGAATACCTAATTTTTTCATACGGACAATTTGCGAGGCCAGCTTGATAGTCTGCTCACACGCTCGCGTCAGATTAAGCAAAATAATATCTTGCGCATCATCGTCTTCCCTGAGATCAAGCCCAGGCTGATATTTTTCATCAATTCTTTGGAGACAATGTTCTATTTGGTTAATCTTATTGATAACACTATCATCGATCATGTATATAGCCCCGTTTTTGTATGTCTGCCAAAATAGGCAATCGATAAAATGAAAAATCAATATAATACATGATAACGTCGACCTCAAAATCGACACAAAACGACGTATCATTCGTTAATAGGCGATGACCGGTTGCGATGATTTCATGTTGAAAAATATTATCGACCGCTTGCAAGTCAATGAGATCTAAATCACGATTCATTTGACTCAAGAGCATTTTTTTAATTTGCCAAAAATCATCTGCTCGCAATGAATGCTGATATAACAATGCAAGATCAATATCACTCCACTGCGTTTGTTGATTGGCAGCGAAACTACCAAACAGATAGGCACCTTTCAAGCCCTCCAACTTGCTTAAGGTGGACACCAATGATTCAAGCTCTAAAGACATTGAATTGTCAGGCGTGTTCATAATGAGACGCTATCACAAACACAAGACAAACATTCTTGCAATGCATTTGCCACTTTTTGCACTTCTGCTTCAGACATATAAGGCCAGAACGGCAAGCTCATCACAGACTGAGACGCTTGTTCTGCCACTGGAAATGTTTGGTGATGACAAGGATAAGGCGTCATTGCTAACTGTTGATGCATGGGCATGGGGTAATGCACTGCGGTGGGGATATTCATTTCAGCTAATGCTTTTCTTACGGCCTCTCGATGAGGCACTTGGATGGTATATTGCGCAAATACCGACTGATTATGAGGTTCGATATAAGGCCGCATTGAAACAATATTTTTTAAAGCATCGTTATAGTATTTAGCAACCGTTTGACGCAACTCGATTTCTTCTGCAAATAAATCAAGCTTCGCTAATAAAATAGCGCATTGCAGTGTATCAATGCGTGCATTCGTGCCTAACTGTGTATGTTGATAACGCTCTGTTTGACCGTGATTAATCAAACTACGCATTTTATCGGCTAAAGCAGCATCATTGGAAAAGCAAGCACCTGCATCACCATAACAAGCTAACGGTTTTGATGGGAAAAAGCTGGTGCAAGCAATCGTGGCCAAACTACAAGCAGGACGATCTTTATAAAGGCCTCCTAAACTTTGCGCTGCATCTTCTATCACAGGAATATTATATTGATGAGCAATTTCCCAAATCGCATCATAATCTGCACATTGACCATATAGATCAACGACAATTATTGCTTTCGTTTTTTTTGTAATCGCGGCTTTCAATAAAGTGGGATCAAGATTATAAGTTTTGGGTTCAATATCAACCATGACCGGTGTCGCACCTAACAACGCCGGAACTGCAGCCGTTGCCATAAAACTAAACACAGGCGTAATCACTTCATCGCCTTGACCAACACCTAGTGCACGCAAAGCAATTTCGAGTGCTGTTGTACCACTCGATAAACCCACGCAATGTTTCATTTCCACCCATTCACATAAGCGTGTTTCTAATTGTTTGACTTCTGGACCCATAATAAATTGTCCATGCTCTAATACATTATTGATTTGCTGATTAATGGCACTTTTCGCACGGTTATACTGTTGTTTGAGATTAATAAAATCCATCACATTTTCCTTTTGCATTTTTTACATAACTGTTTCATTGACAAGCACACTTTGCTCTATGGCAGCACAAATAATATGGGCGACTAATATATGTGCTTCTTGCACTCTAGCAGTGACCGTGGATGGTGCACAAAAACACTGATCACAAAACGGCTGCATTTTACCGCCATTTTCTCCCGTTAACCCAATAGTGGTTACTCCCATTTTTTTCGCGGTTGCTAACGCTTTTAGGATGTTCGCTGAACCCCCCGAAGTTGAAATACCAATAAAGACATCACCCTCAACCGCAAGCGCCTCTAATTGACGTTTAAATATATCTTCATAACAATAATCATTAGCGCATGCCGTTAGAATAGAACTGTCCGTGGTCAGTGCAATGGCGGGCAACCCAGGACGATTGACTTCATAACGCACGACTAGCTCTGCGGCCATATGTTGAGCATCAGCCGCACTACCCCCGTTACCGGCAATCAGTATTTTTCGCCTATTTTTATAGGTTGAAATACAAATAGCATTAATTTTTTGAATTTGATTTAGTAGCGTCGGGCTGGACAATATTCTATCTTTAACCTGAATAGAAGCTTGAATCGCTTGCGTAATAAAATGGGTGGACATCTTGAGCTCTTGGGCGTTGATTGCTTGGACGAAGTATAAGGAATGAAAACTGATACTGCAATGAATGTAAAATTCTTGGATAGGAAGCGTTTTATTCGCGAGCCTTTAAAGTATACCAAGTACCACGTCCAACACCTTGGCGAGTAATCAGTCCTTGTTCAAGCAACTCATTGAGTCGCACTTTAACTGTCCCGCGTGCAGCATCCAACGTTTCAACCATTTCACTGACAGAGGCACGTTGTCGATCTGCCAATAGTTGCAATATATCGGCAGCTAATTTTGAAACGCTCATATTTACCGTACTTTCTACTTTGAATTGTTTTAATTTCACCGCTAAATGCTGTGCCTGTTTTTTCAAACAATGTAAAAAAAACTCTACCCAGGCACTCCAATGAGTTTGCTCTTTATTTAAAGTAGATTGTGTTCGTCTTAAAGACAAATAATATTGCTGTTTATTTTTTTCAATAATACTTTCAAGTGATGCATAAGGCACATAAAGATAATTCGCTTTTAACAATAGCAGCGTTGTTAATATACGAGATAATCGCCCATTACCATCTTGAAAAGGGTGTATAGCAAGAAATCTTACCAGGAATCCTGCAACGACAATCAACGGATGCAAAATTTTGTCTGCAAAGGCTTCATGAGTTTCTTCAATCAATGTCTTCATCAGACCAGGTGTATCAAACGGTGTCGCTGTTGAAAACACAACACCCAGCGACTGCCCACTTTCATCAAATGCTTCAACGCTATTTGAAAATTTTTTATACTCGCCACGGTGTCGTTGGTCTTTGGCCGAAAACTGTAAAAGACATTTATGTAGTTGCTTGATATGATTTTCACTCAGGCGCATTTCGGACCATGATTCATAAACCATTTCCATCGCTTCTGCATAACCTGCCACTTCTTGTTCATCACGAGTTTGAAATGAGGTTGAAGACAAATTATTGAGCAACTGCTCTACTTCAATATCAGATAATTTAACACCTTCAATACGCGTGGACGATCCAATACTTTCAATGGTCGCCACGCGTTTCAAGCTTTGTAATTTAACCTTATCAAGACCCGCATCATGCTGCCACTGCCCTTTGAACGCATCAATATCTGCAATCAAACTCAACATGGTTGGCGTAAAGTTCATGTCGACTAATCTACTCATTTTGGCTCTAACTCACTACATTGCTTTAATGCTAGCCATATTTAGCCACAAATAGCCACAAATAGCCACAAATAGCCACAAATAGCCACAAATAGCCACAAATAGCCGCAAATCGAGCTTTATTGGCAAATAGATAAACAAATTATTAAAAAGCAAGAAGATACAAGCTGGGGTAACGGGTTAATTGACACTCTATCAAATGACTTACGCCACACTAATTGAAGAGGAATACCGTGCACTCAAACATTTTAATGGTCGTGGTGGTTCTTCCGGAATCGCCGTGGTTTTTGAATGTTACGCCGTCATTGCTAGGTAATCGATATTAATAGGTTCTTTAGGAATCGTCGTGCTGTTACGAT
>Ga0155588_1071_pt1 | contig 22735 bp, 15 predicted proteins | sample RifCSPhighO2_12_FD_107245 | JGI IMG/M metagenome (GOLD analysis project Ga0155588, IMG submission 107245) | Gammaproteobacteria bacterium RIFCSPHIGHO2_12_FULL_41_15
CAGCATCCAGAATATTTCAATAATTCTGCTACAGAAATTCGTCTGTCATTAGAAATTCTAAAGAATAAAAGGCTTTGGAAAGAACGATATCAAAAATTTGTTGATTCGATGGTGTATGATAAGTCAACAATGACTGATTATAATAATGCAATACTCCTCTTAGAGGATATTAGCGAAAAAGTGCTTACCTCATAGAAGCGAAAATTATTCAATGAGTGCTTTCGGTCTGTCCGCCATCATAATCAGTGCTTGGCACACCCTAGAGCAGCAGAACGCATTTTTGCCGGGGTAGCGAATTCCAGAATTTCTTGTCTGGTTTGATCAATTTCCTCGATGATTTTTATAAAGAAAGCTCGATCATAGGGTAAAAGGGTTTGATGGCGCTCCCTATTTTTTAAATCAGTACTGATTACTTCTAACTCAATCGAAAAAATAGTAATATTTTTAGAGTTTGCGAATTCTTGAATCACTAATTTGAGAGTTTTTGCAAGTTTATATAAGTCTAATTGTTGATCAGTTGCTTCGCCTGGTTCCGAGATCAGAAATTCATTTAATTTTCGTAATAATTCTTCATATATTTTCAATATTTGCTTTTCTTGCGGATCTTTATTGTCGGGCTTCCAGAAATAAGAACGTATTTTTCCGATACCAAAATCATTACTTATCGATCCAGCATTGGATAGTTGATTGAGTTGATATGCTTTAGTAACCGCATTTATTTTCTCTGTATTCCAAAAGAAATGAGAACACTGGGATTTAAACTTATTAAAATCATCTGCTGTTCTGATTACTTTGGCGGAAAATTCTGTGCATTGTTTGGGTGTTAGATATTCAAGAATGATAAAGAAATCTGTATCGCCACGGGCCATTTCAGGTAATTTATTCTTAAGCTGTTCATAAATTTTTGTGCGTTGTTCTTCGTCGGCGTAGCCCATTGCGCTCCTAAAGTCGTTAGCAGTTTTAATTCTTTTTGAGCATACCTCGGCGTATTGTTCCGACGTGAGGTAGGTAATAACGACGTTAAAAAAATCCTCTCTTCCTTTGCTAATTTCGGGCAATGTTTCTTTGACTGCTTCGTAAATCTTCGTGCGATGCTTTCTATCGGTGTATTGCATGGCATTGATAAAATGATCTAGAGTTGTAATTGTTTTATGCCCTAATTCAGCACTGTGTTCTGGTGTGAGGAATCGGAATACGTAAAAATAATCCTTGTTTTCATTCATCATGTCAGGCAAAGTATTTTTCAACACTTCATAAATTTTTACGCGTTGTTCTTCGCTAACATGGTGCATTGCATTGTTGAAATCGTTAACAGTTGTAATTGTTTTCAAACATATTTCAGCACTTTGTTCTGGGGTGAGATACTGCAATACGTAATAATAATCAAGGCGCTCTTTAATCATACTTGACAATTCATGTTTAAGAGCTTGGTAAATTTCCGTTCTTTTTTCTGAATCTGCAGAAATCATTGCAAAATTGAAGTCTCCTGCTGTTTTAATTCTTCTCAAACACACTGCAGCACATTGTTTTACTGTAAGACAGTCAATCATAATATAAAAATCATGTTGATCTTTAATCATTCCTGGCAATAAGTTTTCAAATAATTTAAAAATTTTTTCTTTATTTTCTGGTTTCGCAGCTTTCATGACTTTATTGAAATCATCTATTGCTGTTATCCTTTGAGAGAATCTCTTAATATTTTCAGCGTCATCTATTTCAATCAATAGATCTAAAACAGTTATTGGACACGCTGTAGAACTCACAACTAATTTAAAAATTTCGGTATACCCCAATTGATGGCTTAATTGCAACGCGGCTCTGAAATCCCAAACACCAGGAATAAGAGAATTACTTTCTTGGGGGGTCAATAAAATACGAACAGAGTCAGTATGCCCATTACGAACAGCCAGTGAAAATGCATCTAGCTGATCAGATACAGTCCTACGCGTTAAATAATATTTGGATGTACAAATTGCTTTGCTATTTAGAAAAACAGTTATTATGTCATTGTTACCATTTTCAGCAGCAACCATCAGTGAGGTTTTTCCTACCTCGTCGCGGTCATAAAAATTATGAACATGAGGCAGTAACAGTTGGACTATTGCTACATCATTTTGTTTGGTTGCTAACAACAGCAAATTATCAGCGCAAATTGAGTTGTTGGTTTTTGAAAATTTTAATAAAGCTCGTACGACATCCGCATGACGATTCTTGGTTGCGATCGTTAATAAATTTTCATGCTCTTTATTGCTTCTGACACTATCTGCTAATTCACCTATAGAGCCAACGGTTAATATTTTTTCTAGAATAGACGCTTCTCCTTTCGTTGCAAGATAGCACAATACAGACTCTCTTCCATAACGTAAATTATTTCTATCAATTAGCACGTTTTCATATACTTCTTTCGGCATCGTTAGTAATTTTTCTAAAATAACCGCAACTACATCCAAACGATCGTGTGTTATTGCTAGTGATAAAAGATCATCAAAATATAAATCGGTCAATGTTGGCGCTGCCACGACAGATAAAAATTTCTCAACAATTTTTGGGTGACCATTGGTTATAGCCATGACTAAAGCGCTTTGCCCAATGCCGCCATAAATCGTATTCTCTGCACTTATAATCCAATCGGGAAGATCGTAATGATATTTCGTACATTGATCTAATAACCAGTCCAGCACATTCTCTTTTGCATGAATGGAGGCGTCTCGTATTGCTGTAAAAAGGTGATCTCTTTTATCAGGATGTGTTTCTTCAAACAGTGCCTTAACTTGATCTAAATTTCCATTACTGACATGATAATACCAAGCAAGAATTTGTAATTGGGTTACTATTTTAGTAGTTTCCTGTGCCACTTGAAAAGATTTTTTTAGCCCGTTAAATACCGCTTCTGCCACATCCAAGTGCTCCTTAAAAAAATAGAATAAAGTATGGCGTAATTTACGTTGAATACCAAAATCAAAAATATGAAAATCTTGATCCAGGTCTAGATCGATGCCATGAGCGTCGTTTAAAAGTTCAATCAGCTCCGACACCTGCTTTTTTGAAATCATATCCAGCATGATGATTTGCTTTAACTGACTTAATGCTAAATGAATAGGGGGCTGTGCTGAATAGGGTTGTAGCCCAAAGAATACTTCCCTGGCAATATCGATGTGCTTATTAAGAAAATCCAGTAAATTAAAGGTGAAGGTGGGTATGGACCTCATAACCCCTTGCATATAATTACTTATGTAAAAAGATTTTGATAAATCTAAATCTTTGGTATCGATCATGATATTAATAAGATCAGAGAGTGCGCTTCCTTGTTCGATCATGTCGTATATCACGACCGGTTTTAATAGATTTAATAGAATAGGAATATGGGGTTTCTCTTGGTGTGATTTTTCTAGCCCAGCAAATACTTGTCTTGCAACATGACTGTGGTTGTAAAAAATCTCTTGTAAAGTAACAGTTTTTGGTGTTCCACGACTCATATAATTTCTGGAAATGAGCGGTTGAGAGGGATCTAAATCTGTTGCGTGAACAAGGAGGTCAATGAGACTCACCACATTACCTTGCGCAATCATGTCGGGTAGTAAAATTTTCGCATCCGATACTTCACTCACGGGCAACCGGCTCGCACGTTGATATACCTCGCCCATTTGTCTATGCAAACTGGGTTTTCCGCTTGAAAAAGCATGGTCTGGTAATTTTTTGTAATGAGCGAGGAGTTGCGTTACGCAATAACCCACAGCACTACTTAACGCGTCTTGATAATCTTTGTTTTCTTCCGTTGATAAAGGTTGTGCTGAATAGGTTTTGATTTGCACTTGAGTCAGATTATGAAAAATTTCTGGTTTTAAATATAATCGGGCTTGGAGGTCTTGAATATACTCAACATGCCCTCTAGGATTTCTTTGCAATTCTTCCAAAACCTTAGAAAATATTTTAATTTCATCTTGTTCCGTTATCAGAGGATTAAGTCCACCACCCGGCTGTGCTGGATAAGCAACTTGATCAACGTAAGCGTGATCAACAAATATTTGATAACATACTCCACCAGCTTTTTCTCGAAATTGCTTAAAAATAGAATGGAAAAGAGAAAAATCTATGCCAATTTGTAAGCGAGAAACAAAATAATGAAATAGTTTTTCTATATCCGGCGGAACACTACTCTGAGATTTTAAAAAATAGTAATAACTTGCCGAACCTGTATTGCCATCAGAACCAAACAGAAAAGGATTAACCGATAACCCCATTTCTTGATAATCTTTAGTGTAATTGTAGATTGACCCACCCGCAATATGAGCCGCCATAAATTCAGTGACATCTTTGAACTGCGCAAATAGATCATCTAAAGCACGCAATACCATAAAATCGCCTGAATATTGATGCTCCAGCTGCCTTCGAAATTCAGTAAATACATCGTAAATAAAAGCAATTTCTGCACTTCCCGCATGATAAAAAACACAGTGATTGGGATGACGGCTTTCCTCTTCTAACATCTTTGAAAATTGTCGCTGTTCACCATCGCCCATAGCCACTTGAATTCTTTTATAGCTTTTGTCAAAAATAGCCACTTTTTTCTGGTGAGTATCCTGTGCTTGAAATTGATCACCCATGATCGCTTGAAAATGAATATCGGATTGAATTTTTCCATTTGCGGGTGGCAAATTTTCATTGCCTTCTTGAAAGTGTTGAAACAATTCACGGTGCATTAGGCTACGTTGTACTGTGGTATTGGCCAATTGGGTACGTTCTGACATGGGAGTGACTTCATCCGCTTTGGTTACATCCTCGGTTATTGTTGCAGGATAAGTTTTGCTTACACGAGTACGAGTATGGTGATTATCTAGATTCTTTCCATTGACTAAACATTCCAGTTGGGCTCTTACCGGACCTTGTTGCAACATCTGCGCAAGCGGTGGATGAAGGTCAATAGATCGTGTTGAACCGTCCTCTTGTAAAATGTTTATTGCTAGTGTTTGATGAGATCCATATTTTGGGTCGCTGTGCAGGACTGTTTTAGCATTCAGTATGGCATCGATAGGGACCCATACAAACTCATCATGTTCATGGTGGATATTTTGTAATTGATCTCTTTTTATTTTCTCATTGAACTCGCGAGCCTCTATAGGCTTTCTCTCAACAAAATACAGGCGAAATTTTGGTACATAAAGATCGAACGGCTCTTCCATAATTAAATCATGGGATGGTAGTTTATCCAATTCACCCGCTTGGATGGTATAAAGACCCATTAATTCTTCGTTGCTCTCTCTCGCAGCTGTGTCCCGCAAGAACCAGTCTTTTTCATCCGTAGCACCACCGAAACTACCCCACCAATCATGTCCTACGCGTTTACCGAGTAATACCTGTTTTTTGCTATCTAGGTTAGCCCATAGAAAAATTCCAGCACCACTGTAATCAAGACAAGCTTCGCTCAAGGCAGGAGCGTAAAGATATAATTCTTGATTGACATGTTCATGAAGATATTGCAGACGATTCACTAATATTTTTAATAGCATTTCCGGCTGATCAAAACCGATTCTTTTTTGCATTTCCAAGAATAGTTCGATCAAAATATGCCGATTTTTGAGAAGAACATCGACTTGTTCCTGAATTTCTGCTGGACTGATGTCACCAAACACAGCTCTCATCATTTCTGTTTCATTTTTCATGGACGACAATTCACCGACGACAGTGCGCAGGTTTTTCATTTCACCTCTAGCGCGAAACCGTAGTGTAGAGCCGTTGTCTATTCGCCATATTTTGTTATTTTTATCGATGAGTACATTCTGCCAGTGCCCAGCAATATCGGTATTAGCAAGAAAGCAATCCGTGACAAATCCGAGGGGCAATTGATCTTTGATGATTTGTCTTTTGTCTTCTTCAGATAACGCAAGGTTTGGTTCTATATAGTCGGCTAATCGAAACCCTATTATTTCAGTTTCATCGTCAGGTTTTGGAATAACGGCTTGGATTGTTGCCGGTAATTCATGGTAACTGGCTTGAAAGAGTGAACAGGGAGGGACGTTGAATCCTAGTTGTTGATACACAGCATCAGCAAATACTTCGTCTTTCAAAGCGGTGTGACTGCTACTTCTTTTTAAGGTATATCGTTTGCTATCTGTCGTTTTAAATACGTATATACCACCACTTCCACCACTCAAGTGACCTTGATTTCCGACGGATTCATCAATAGCCAGTTCATCTAATTTCGCCGGTGGGGCATCGGCAGTAGACCATAGACAAGTGGGTAACATGCTGTAAACCTCATTCAGGATGGCAAGATATCTGGAATCATGATTCTCCTAGTAGCAGGGTGTTGGGTTGCCACTGTTAAAATGATTCATTTGTTAGGAATCGAATGATTAGTATACAAAATAGATATTAATGAAATCTTAAGGTTCTGAAAAAGTGTGGGCTCGAACTCCTGGGCTGGACAAACGTGACAGCAGGATAAAATATGAGTAAAATCAAACAATAATTGAATGCTGCTTGACCCTGTCGCACTATTCAATAGCACATACCAGAGCTTTCAGGGGAGGTTATTTTGCACTCCGATGCCGCCGACCCGGCTGGTCTACGCCACATTAGCCGCTATCAGCTTGTGCGAAGGCGAGATGGAATAGCAAGCGGCTATTTCACCACGCTCTTTCAGCGCACTCCTGCAGGTTGGCAGATTATTGTTGATCATAGTTCTTGAAACAGTAAAGGGGCGGCAGGGGAGCTTACGGATTGTGTTCTTGGAGAATCATGTCATTCAATATCACTTGTGATTTTTCCAAAGGGTGCAAATTTTTAAAAATTTTTATCACTTTATTATTTTCTCAGCTTATATAGCAGATTATTCGTCGAACCGCTTATTATAACCAATTGTTTATCCACCAACCCACGCAAATCTCTCTGTAAGGTCCTCCTTGTGATATTCGGATACATTGCCTGAAAAGCTTGTATAGTCATCTCACCGTGCTGAAACAGGTATTCGATAGCTGATTTTTGGCGATCAGATAAATGATGCTGTTTGGCTACAATATCTTGTTCTATCTCCTGCTTTCCAATCGTTTTAATTTCTTGTAATTGTGTTGCTAGCCCTTCTGAAAAATATTCTAACCATGCTGTCATGTTCATGTCATTTTGTCGTACGCTCTGAATAGCTTGGTAATAGCTCGTTCGATCACGGTCGTAATACTCGCTGATAGTAAATAGCTTTTTAAAATCATAACCATTTTTATAAAGGCACAAAGTAGATAAAAGACGTGCTGTCCGCCCATTACCATCTAGAAAAGGATGAATATGCACGAGTTGAAACTGCGCGATGCCTGCCAATAATACAGCATGAATTATTTTTTCGTGGTTTATCCAATTTATTAGTTCTTGCATCAAAAGAGGTAATTCATATGCTGACGGCGGCGTGTAAATAACTTCTTTGCTTTTTGAATTTACTACATAATTTTGAATTTTTCGATACTCTCCTGGAGCAGCAGCATCTCCTCTGACCCCTTTTACCAAACGCTTATGAATCTCTCGAATTAATCCTTCTGTAATAGGGTCACCAACCCCAATATAATGAGCAACCAAATCGAATGCTTGCCGATAATTCAACAATTCTTTTATATCATCAGGATTAGCTTTTTCCACCTGTTGCCCTTCCCATATTTGCCGAGACTGGGTTAAAGTTAACTGAGTGCCTTCGATATGGGTGGTGTAATGAGCTTCCCGCACCAGTATCTGGTTTTGCATTTTTGCTAACCATTGGGAGGAAAGCGTAGCGGCTTCTAAAAAACCACGGGCTCGTTCAATGTCAGTTAATGCATTAGCTGTACGATGGGTAATAGAAAACTGGGGCTTGAACACGTCTCTGCGGCTCCTCTAGTGAAGAGCCTATTATGACTTTGTCGCAAGTTTGTCGCAAGTTTTGTCGCAAGATGTCGTAAGTTCTCCCAAAAATTTGTCGCAAGTTATCTATGTCTCTACTCGGTACGTTTTAATCAGAGGTATGACAGTCTGGATGGGGTTACACTTAACCCATTGATTTATCAGTTATATAACTTAACATGTTTGAGCGATCACCCATACGTAGAGTATCCAGTCTGTGTTTAAAAAGCCGATGTGAAATCTTGGTTCTCAGCCGCTTGCAGTGTATTTTCCAATAGGGTGGCAACCGTCATAGGTCCAACGCCACCGGGGACAGGCGTAATCCAGGAAGCGCGTGTTTTGGCTGTGTCAAATTCAATGTCACCTGTGATTTTTCCGTTGGTGAGTCGGCTAAATCCCACATCGACCACAATAGCCCCCGGTTTAATCCACGTGCTTTGTATGACGCCGGGATTGCCAATGGCAGCGATAAGAATATCGGCTTCTTTCACATGGTTTGACAGAGAAATCGTCGATCGGTGGCATATGGTGACTGTCGCTTTTGCTAGTAATAATTCCAGGGCCATGGGACGTCCAACGATATTGGATGCGCCTACCACTACAGCATGTTGACCTGCGATAGGGCGATCTGTTTGTTCAAGCAATCGGATGATGCCGTAGGGAGTGCATGGGCGCAATAGGGGTCGACGTTGCGCCAATCGCCCCATATTATAGGGATGAAATCCATCGACATCTTTTTGAGGATTGATACGCTCCAGTAAGTCATCTGTGGCAATATGAGAGGGTAAGGGCAATTGTAGTAAAATACCGTGTGTTTTAGGGTCTTGATTGCATTGATCGATTAATTGCACCAGTGTTTCTTGGGAAAGGGAGGAAGGCAATCGATGAATATGCGAGTGAATACTTACTTCTTGACAGGCGCGTTGTTTGTGACTGACGTAGGTGTGTGAAGCAGGATCATCCCCCACTAGAATAACTGCCAGACCGGGGGCAGGTAATCTTTGCGATAGACGCTGTTGCACGCGTTGGGCGATATGGGTTTTCATCCGTTGGCTTAATGCTCGTCCATCCAATAATTGGGCTGTCATGATGATCCTAGATAAGGCAATAAAAAGTACCCAGATTATGTCTGGGCTGCTAGGAGTCTGCAAGGGGGCCTTTGCTGTATCTAGCCAGTTCTGGCTGGGATGGCATACCCCTTAGCTTGCATGATATAATGAAAGGATGAAAGGGGGCGATCTGGCTTCGACGTGGATTGCAAACCCCGAGGTGCATGTCGAGCAGGCAACAAAGGCTCGTAAATCCCATGTTGCAACATGATAATTGCAAACGATAGCAACTATCTCCAAGAAGCTTACGCTTAATTAGCTTCTTCCATTGGCTGGATTCGCTTATAGGTCCTCCCCAATGGTCATAGTTTGTAAGCTCGCGACAGGGCATGGTCCATGACCTTGTTGTTAAACCCATAGGGCTCGTGATTGGTTTTAGCCTGCCCATCGGGTGACCGATCACTAAAATAATAGATTGGGCTATACATGTAGAACTGAGGGCAGAGGATTTGCGGACGCGGGTTCAATTCCCGCCGCCTCCACCAATAAAAAAATAGCCCGTTCACGGGTTATTTTTTTATTGGTAGTGTGAGAATGAAACCGCGGACGTTCGGACGCGGGGTGAGCCGGAAAAAGAAAAAGCGCAGCTTTTTCCCGGCGAACGCCAGTTGCAAGGATTGCAACTGGCCGCTTGCAAACGAAGCAAGGATTGCGTAGTGCAGCAAGCAATTCCCGCCGCCTCCACCAATTGAAAAGACCACGAAAAGACCTTCACAAACCTTGATAATTCAAAAAGTTATTAAAGTTTTTTTTGTATCTGCTGGTTGTTTTTCATTAATGCCAAGGATGGCAACGGCGAACATTCGAGGCTGGCAGATGAAAAACCATATTGAAACGACAGATTTGCCCGACAAGTTACTCCCTTTTATCTGGCACTTTTTGAAGCCATACAAAGGCATTGTTATCATGTATGTTTGCATTGCGATGCTCGCTGGTTGTTGGGGGCCTTTCAACAGCATGTTAATTAAGACGATGATTAATATCTTAACTCCGTCGCAAATAGAAAATATCTCGTTATTGACATGGCCAGCTGTGCTTCTTGTATTAAATTTTATAGTATTTGACAATTTTACTTGGCGCACTATTGGATACTTAAATTGTAAATTCCAGCCCGTGATTAAAAATCAAATCATTAGTGAAACTTTTAATTTTGTCCTTGGTTCTTCTCATCAATATTTTCAAGATAATTTATCAGGCCGTATTTCTAGCCAGATCAATGCGCTTGCCGACAATATTGAACGCATACTGCATAACATATCATCTGATTTTATTCGGGCCATTTCATTACTCATAATTGCATTTATAACGATGTATTATGTGAATCCAATGTTTTTTTATACCTTGGCTTTATGGTTCCTTGCGTTTGTTTCATTTAGCATAATCATGTCAAAACATCTTGTGGATTTATCAGATATTCATACTACTTCCGAGTCAGTTATTTCCGGTCAATTAGTAGATAGCATTACAAATGCTAGTAACGTTGGCATTTTTGCTAGACATCCTTATGAAGTGTCCCGCCTTGAAAATTCTTTGCTTGTTACTAAAGAAAAATTCAAAACAAAAGAATTATTTGTAGTAAAACTACATTCAGTACAGGGCATGTTGATTGCCATTATGCTTAGCTGCATGATTTATTTCTTAATTCGCTTATATGGGCATCATTTGATTAGCGTGGGTGATTTTGCGCTTATTCTAGGATTGACCATGGATGTGGGCTATACAACTTGGTATACAACAAAGCAAGTTGACGCATTTAATGAGGCAGTTGGAAAGTGTAAACAAAGCCTCAGCTGTCTTATTGTGCCGCAAGATATAAAAGATAAAAAAGATGCGCCTAATTTAGTCATTACCAAAGGCGAAATTACTTTCGAAAGTGTCAAATTCCATTACAAGGACACAAACCTTCTTTTTCAAGATAAATCAGTGACGATAAAAGCGGGTCAGAAAGTTGGTTTAGTTGGCTATTCTGGTGGTGGTAAATCTACTTTCGTAAATTTGATTCTCCGGCTTTTTCATGTGACTGACGGCCATATTCTTATTGATGGCCAAGATGTTCGGAATGTCACTCAGAATAGCTTACGTAGCAATATCGCCATGATCCCTCAAGACCCATCTCTTTTTCATCGCACATTGATGGAGAACATACGTTATGGACGTATTGAAGCAACTGATGAAGAAGTCATTGAGGCTGCAAAAAAAGCGCATGCCCATGAGTTTATCAGCAAATTACCGCAAGGCTATGAGTCGCCTGTGGGCGAACATGGAGTTAAGCTCTCGGGTGGTCAACGGCAGCGAATTGCGATTGCCCGTGCCATTTTAAAAAATGCACCAATTTTAATTTTAGATGAAGCGACCTCATCACTTGATTCCATTACAGAAAGCTATATCAAAGAAAGCTTACATGAGGTGATGGCAAACAAAACAACCATTGTCATTGCCCACAGATTATCAACATTAAAAGACATGGACAGAATATTAGTTTTTTTTCATGGGAAAATAGTGGAGGATGGCTCTTTAAACATCTTGCTTGAAAATAAAGAAAGCCATTTTTACAAGCTTTGGCAGATGCAGGCTGAAGGATTTATACCTTCAATAGAGAAATAGAGCCTCAATAACGGGATATTTATGGAAAACACGAATACCGAGCAACTAATAATAAAAGACACACTCGTACACCGATTGGTGTCTGCCCAGTTTCCACAATGGAAAGACTTACTTATTCGACCGGTTGATATCAGCGGATAGGATAATAGGACGTTTCATCTAGGCGAGCACATGCTGGTACGCATGCCAAGAATATATTTTATCGGTGTCATTCCTTTTTTGTTGATGAATTCATTTTGCTTTTTCTAATTGGTTGCCCATTGACGAAAAGCCATAGCCTTTTTGGAGTTCGTGCGATACCCAATAGCCAATATCATATCCAAATTGTAAAATTGCACTCGATACGTTTTACCATCTTCGGCAGTATGTGCCATTTTTGCACATACTGAATCGGCATCTAACTCTTTATTTTTCAATATATTACGAATGTGTTTGGTTGGTGATGACTGAGCGTTCGACTTCAAAAATTTCAGCAATATGTGCCTGACTAGCCCATACAGTATCAGCAACTATATCCTGCTTAAGTACAATTTCACCAGTTTTAGTCTGATAAATAACTGCTCTTTGGTCAACATGTTGTTTCTTCATAAAAACTCCAAAAAATCTCTAACAACCCTATTCCACAACTTCTTCAAAGGCAATACCGGAATTAAAGAATAAAGGTCGATTTTAAAGTGCTCATAGAAGGCTCATTTGACGACAACCAAAGACCACAACAGACAATCTGTTTTGGAAAGAATTTTGATAAGCCACTGAATTTTAGTTGTCTTCGGTTGTCTTTCATGGTTTAAAAATGGCCCTTATCGTGTTCAATTCCTGCCGCTTCTACCATAAAAATAGGCCCGAAGGGTCTGTTTTTTTATGGTGGAAATGAAGGAATGAACCCGTGGACATCGAATGCGGCAGAAGGGGGCGGTGACCCTTGCTTTCCACTAATAATCACTCAATATGATGATTATTGTACTTTCTCTACCCCGGATATTTTTTTTAATATAGTCATTGCTTTTTTTCGATGTTTAGTTTCTACTTTCATCACCTCAATATTTTTTATAAGGATAAAAGATGACTTGTGAAACGGAATATAACATATTGATAGATGCTTCGCTGGCGATGAAAAAAGCAGCGGAAATACAATTTGAAAAGACGAGTCGATTAAGTGATGAACTTGAAGCAACAAGAGATTTACTATTCGCTGCAGGTATCGGTGGTGCTGTTTTTGGCAAAAATCCTGCAGCAGTATTAGCGGCATTGGCTGCGGCAGGTTTCACTAAAATACGTCCTCTATGGAATGCCGCCAAGGAAGCAGCAGAAGCGGAAAGCCATGCCGATAGTGCTTATGCAGCCTATCGGGCGGCAGCTAAAAATTACGGGGATTGTGTGGAGCGTCATTACCGGGTGCCTGGTGGGCCTATTCCCAAGTAATGTTGGACAAGTATACCCAGGGATTTTTGGGCGTGGACCATACCGATAATATGCATCCCTCTCGAGATTCGAGTGGACTTAGAATTGTGTCGACTAACAATATCAATTTTGGAATAAGTGTGTTCTCAATTCCTCCACAAATCGAGCAAGGGATATAACTGTTGTCTTAGACCCAAGCGAAAATTCATCCTCGCCAGTGTAAACAACAAACTTACGTTTCACTTTTAAATCTTCGCAGGCTGTATGAAAACCTTTCTTGACAGTGGGTATGCGACTGGCTTTAATCTCAACGGCCCAGTAATCCCCAAGACCAAACTCCAACAGTAAATCGATTTCGGCGCCGGCAGAGGTGCGATAAAAAAACGGGTAGATATTGGATGGCAAATTAGAGAGAATATTCTCGATGACAAAGCCTTCCCAGCTTTTCCCTAAAATGGGGTGGCCAAGCAATTTCTCATAGTCTGGTATCTGCAGTAATGTGTGAAGAACGCCACTGTCTCTGATGTAAGTTCTAGGAGATTTCACCAGACGTTTTTTTATATTTCCATGCCATGGCATCAGTCTGCGGACGAGCAAGAGATCAACCATTAGGTCAAGATAGCGGCTGATCGTAACACTTTCTACACCCAGTGAGCCTGCTAGTTTTGACGCATTGAGTAATTCACCCTGCACATGGGCAAGCATCGTCCAGAAACGCATGAGTGTTGCAGCAGGAATGCGAGGACCTAATTGCGGAATATCACGCTCGAGATAGGTACGAATAAAATTCTGACGCCAATCATTGCTTTCATGATTGCCTGCAGCCCCATAGCTATCTGGGAATCCACCACGCATCCAAAGCCTTTGTAAAGGCTTGCCATGAGGCTCTTCAATTTCAAACGGATTAAGTCCTGTCAGCTCAGAATAATAAATACGACCTGCAAGACTTTCGGAACTTTGTTTAAGCAATTCATTTGATGCGGAGCCAAGGACTAAAAACCGTCCATTCCCACGCCCTTCACGACGCCTTGCATCAATAACACCCCCCGATCTGCCGTGGGCCAAGTATGGCGACCACTGGAGTCCGATTCAAATACGTTATAATTTTCTGGGTGAGTTCTCGCTTATACATCCTAGCAATATTAACATGAAATATTAAATTTGCAAGGTAAATAGCCGCAATGAATTAAAGGAAGTCAAGAAATCATTTAATTATCAGCGTGCCTATTAAAGGTTGCTAAACGAGCGTAGCTACTCGTAAGATGTCGCAGGTTATACCTAATTTCAAGTATAAACTGGTATAACTTGGTATATCTCGGATTCGTAGCACATCACAAAAATGTCGTAAGATACGTCACAAGCCTGTCGCAAGATGCCTGGCAGATGAGCAAAAACTGTTAAATTTAGAGGGCTCACAGAGGGCTCTTTTGCCGACAATCAAAGCCAATGAAAGACAACTTACGCATCTTACGACAACACGGGTAACTAATTAATTTTAATTGTCTTTCATTGTACTTGATTGTCTTACATTAAAAAGCAAAAGAAACGGGTTTGGGTTCGATTTCCGCGCCGCCTCCATTTTTAAGTTATTGATTTTAAATAAAATTACCTGATTCCAACAATTACAGTGCTCATAGAGTGCTCTTTTCAAGTCAAAAAATAAGCGCTGACACTATACTCATGTGCATACTTACCAATTTGGCTATTCCTTGATATTATCTCGAGTAACCGCACCGTTAAAAAAGGAACCTAATTGTGAAATTTTTTACAATAAACCTTTCCTGTTTGTTGATGTCAGTTATTTTATTTATTAGCCTGGCCTATGCCAGTGATAGTCATACCATCGAAGTTTTTGCCTCTAACAACAGCAGTGGAATTGATATTCATACTGCTTATGAACGAATGGTTGGCATTAAACAATATCAATTAAAAAGTGACATGATAAATATCCTACAAAATAAGCACTTTGAACAAGGAAGATTTGTCGATGTTCTTGGCACTTACCGCATGTCAAGTGATCAGCATCTGACTGCCGATAATACAAGTGTCTTTTACACCTCTCCTTATCAAGTGCTAACAAACCAACAAGTTTTTGATCTAGCACAACAACTAAGCATCACACTCCAACAAGAAAGTGTTGCGGTGTTTATCCCAGATAACCAAAAGCGTATTGCTGATTTATCAGTTATATTCATCACACACCCACCCAAAATTAACGAAATAATTAACATACTGCACAATAAATTACCGGATACCTATAACCAAGCGTTTTCATTACATTTAGCGTATCATTCCAGTAATTTTAAAAGTGCAAGGGTAACTAAAGTAGAGTGGTTAGGAAGCAAAATAAGTATTGATGAAATTAAAAAAGCATTTCCCAATGAAAAAATTTCTTATGAAAATGGGAGTGCTTACTTGGTATATAAAAATGGCCAAGTAGATCCATTATAAATCTTTGAGAAAAATTTATGTTTAAAAAATTACTGGTTCTCTTAGTAGTCATTTTTTCTACCTCGGTTTCATTTTCTGCTACAGAGACATTACCCAAAAAATTGATTGCCTTATCCTCATCTGTAGGCAATAAATTTTTTATTCGTAGTTACTCATCGAATTACTTTTGGCCGTTGGCGCTACAATTCGTCACCCAAGAAAATTTGGCCTATTGTAGTATCGCTAGCAGCGTGATGGTGCTAAATGCACTCAATATTCCAGCACCAGCATTTAGCACGCACGGACCCTTTAAAATGTTTACCCAAGACAATTTTTTCACTCCCGCGGTAGAAAAAATTCTTCCAGCTACCTTGATTAAAAAACAAGGATCAACCTTAGATCAAATTAACCAAGCTTTAGTGACTTTTCCAGTTTCTATTATCACAATCCACGCCGATAAAATTACCGTTAACCAATTTCGTGTACTAGCAAAAAAGATTATCACAACTAACAACAGCTATATTATCATTAACTTTTTGCGCACCAAACTAGGTGAGCAGGGTATGGGTCATATGTCACCACTAGTGGCATATGATTCAAGATCTGATCGCTTTCTAATGCTAGATGTGGCGAGATATCGTTACCCACCCGTGTGGATAAAAACACAAAATTTATGGAATGCAATGCATACCATTGATGAAGATGCTCATGCTTATAGAGGTTTTTTGGTTGTATCAAAAAAATGATTTCCTTGTACTAAACCCTCTCTTTATTCAAACAGAAGCCACTGAATTTTAGTTGTCTTCGGTCGTCTTTCATGCTTTAAAAATGGCCCTTATCGTGTTCAATTCCTGCCGTTTCCACCTGACAAAGGCAGGGCCTCGGTTATCAAGGATCCCTCTACCTGTTGACTCATTATTATGTTGTTAATTTCGAAAGATTTTCTTTAAGGCATCTAAAGTTTTTTGACTGGCGCTATGAGGGTTTGGATTATCCGAAGCGCTGGTTTGCAATGGTAATTCTTTAATAGGTTCCTCAGGTGCTTTATGGGGATGGCGGTAGAACAAGCTGAGTCGTGCGAGTAAACCGCTACCATTTTTGGGTTCCGCGATTTTTTTTCGGGTTACATTTTCTTGAGTCGAAGATAATTGGCTGTAATCGAAATGGATGTCAGGCAGCGTGGGCGGAGTGAAAGTCCAGTGAGGTTCATGTACTAACAACGGTAAAGGTATTTCTTTTGTTGTGACTGACTGACTCCGTCGTTGCAGGATTGCGTGAATCGTTTCTTGATTCGATGGCGTTGATAGGATTGATGATATAGGTAACAGAGGGTTTGATGATGATTCTCTTAAATCAGGGTGCTCACCGTAGTTAATAATCGGATAATAGGCATGACGGGTTTGCTCCATTTCATTTAGAAATTGATTGAGAGTGGCATTTTCAGCGATTTCATCGCTGTGTTCGAATCCTTCTAACCAGCTTTTATCATAATCGCTTTGTGAAAGGATATTCGCATCAAAAAATAACTCGTTTGGATCGTTGAAGCTCAGCTTTCCAGATTGATGCCCATAGTTTAACGCCCATTTTAATGCGGTTCCTGTTAACTTAATGGTGCCATACAACAATACGTTACTATCCGTGCAATTTTCCCACTCCCGATGTAAGCTGGTATGATATGTTTGATAATCACGTTGTATAATCGCCACAGTCATTTCTAATAACTGATGGTGAGGTGTGCAAGCTATAAAATCGTAAAAAATATTCGTAAAAAAGTAATGATAAACTTTAGGAGGAAATAGTATTTCGAAAAAGTTGTAACACAGATTTTCTGATGAAACACCAAATAATTTTAATAATACGCCGTATTTTGCCTGGAATTCCTGAAAAGGCTTTGTCATTTTCGTATCGGCATCGGTATAAATACCGCCCTGTTCAAATAAGATAGATATCCGAGCGATATCGGAAGCGCGTACATAATGCAAACGTCGATAGCTAAAACGTTGAGGAGCGGTATCGAGTTCTTCCATGATCAAATCATAATTAATTAATTCAGGATGCTCACGAATATTACGCAGCTCAATGTGGTTTTCTTTACAAAACATTTGCAAGAAGCGATAAGCCGTTTCTGACATAGTGCCTGGATCAGACCAGAGTTTAACGGTGTAATCGGGATTCAATGTTGCTAAGAGGCGCATGTACTTTTGGTACTTAGGGGTAAAACCGTCACCAAACCAAATGCGGTGGGCAATTTTAGGGATTCTCATATCAGTTGGCTCAATCAATCGCATTGATAACATTGGATATTGCTTATGATAATACGGGCTTTAGCTTAAGGAGACCTTAAAAGACATTAAGGAGCTGCATGCAGCGCCCCTACGAATGCTCTCCTTTTCTTTGATGCTGCCCTACGATTGGGCCCCTATACCACGTTCTCAATTTTCGTATATAAATTAAGCAGTTAGGCGGTTTTTGGGCAATGCTAGGGAAAAGCGGGCGATTCTTGGGTATGAACCATTTAAAGATTATGAACCTTATATTGTTTCTAAACTACATTAGTGGTATTTTAGGTTCATCTGTTCATCACAGGAGAGTTCTCACATGGAATGGCAGACCTTTGGGTTTAAAGACGACCCTTTAAAAACATCTCCTATCACGAAGCCTACTTTAGCGCTTTTTACTGGCCACAGTGAAGAAACTCGAATCTGCATGCGCGTATTGACGGGAAGTAATGTCAGAATTGTTGTCGAAGGAAGCAGGGGTGTAGGCACTACTTCGTTTGGTAATTATCTTCGATTTACTGCGGAATCTAAAAAAGATTACTTCACTCCCGGAACAGAAATTAAGGTGGAACAGGGTTGGCGAGCCGAAACATTGTTGTCCGCTATTATTAGCAATTTTGTGAGAGAAATGGAATTACGTTCCGAGTTTAAAAAATTAATACCCGATCAACGGTTCCAGTCCGCCAAATCACTTTCAACTCGTATTGCTGAGACTTATCGTTCGTTTGGCATAGATGCTTTTAATTTTGGCGCTAGTTATGGAAAACAAGCAGGAATAGTAACGCAGCCGATTATTGTACCGTCCCCGGTTCTGGGGCATCATCTGGAGGATCTTATCGCGCTTGTCAGAAAAGCGGGTTATAAGAATGGAGTATTATTGCAGCTTAATAATTTAGATATTGGAGAAATACACAATCAGGTAGAAATGAAATATTTGTTGAATGCTTTACGCGATTATACACAAATCGATGGTAGTAATTGGTTGTTAGTAGGAGATATTGGGTTAAGAAAATTTATAGCCCAACAAGTTGATCGCTTGGATGATATTATTTCTTATGAAGTAACGATTAATCCCTTACCACTTTCTGATTTTTCAGAAATGATTAATAAACGAATCCGATTTTATGGAATATCTGAAAAAGTGGAATTACCGATCGATAAAGAGGTATTTAATTATCTTTATAAGATTACTCATGGTCGGCTTAGATATATTTTTGGACTTGCATCTCGGTTAATGAATCGACTGTATATCGGTGATCTCACCGATAAAGTAACATTGGACATTGCAAGGCCTATGTTGGTGAAATTGGGTAGAGATAGGATCAAGCGATCAGATATCACGCTGATTGAAGAACAAGTACTACAATTATTGGTAACGATACCCCATGCTAATGCGACTAGTATTGCTACAAAACTAAAAAAAACGGCTCAATATATCGGTCGAGTTCTTGCGATACTGGTTGATAAAAGGCTGGCATTTTCTAAACGAGAAGGGCGTGATCGGACTTACACTCCGTCCATCGATGCCATTATCGCGTATATCGAAGTAGATCGATAAAAAGCAGTGTTAGCAGAGTTAATCTAAGTATTGAATAAGGTGATGTGAGAGCCTAAGGGCGCTGCATGCAGCGCCCCTACGAATGCTCTCCTTTTCTTCGATGCCGCCCTACGATTGGGCCCCTATACCTCTTGTTGAGCCCGTTCGACGATGCCCCGCCCGGTGTGGTGACTGCTGATCTGATGAAAGTCGCTGGTTCTCTAGTGCTGTGAGTAAAGAGTTTTCATGATAGCGGCATGAGTAGTGTGAGGACGTAGGGCTGCGAGTGAGTGATGGTATGAAGGATGTAGGGGCGCTGCATGCAGCGCCCTTCGGAGTTATTTTAATCATGTAATTGCGATAACCGCTCTGCAATCCATATTTTAATCAAAGCTGCTCTCGTGACTCCAATTTTCGCTGCTTCTTCATCCACTTCATCCAAAATGTTCTGAGTAAAATCGATACTGATACGATGAATCGAGTATCGCATTTTAGCAGATTTAAGATTTAAATAATGGGTGACTTCACCCGATTCAAATGCTTGATCGAAATCTTTTGCTTTAATTTTTTTGGGCTTTGACGTAGTCATGGTATATCTTCTCCTCACTCATTTCGCTTGCTCAAGGCTGATGCCGTGTTTTTCTTTGTTCTGAACCGACTTGGTAAGATCATACTCAAATTCCATGCTAAAAATATATCAAAAAAGCATTAATTATGCAAATACCGAGGGCTACTAGGCACATGGCGTTGCCTGTAGCGCCTCTATGGCAGGATTGACAATTCTTTCTTTTAAATCAACTAATTAGAAAAAATCACGATCAAGGTCGGATTTAATATTTCATTCAGGGAATCTTGGTATCATGTTATTGTTGGTAGTAGCTCTTTAAACCAGAATGATTCTTCTTCCAGAGGTAACGATCATGAAACCGAATCAAACCGAGGCGACTTTAGCTCAGAATGATCACGCGATGCAGGTGGCGTTTCCGCCCACTTTACTTGAGCGTTTACAAAAGGTCCAAGGAGGCTTAAATAAAGTATTTTTAAATATATTAGATATCCAAGCTGCGCTGATACAAATCAGAGATATCATTTCGGATATCCGTTCGCCACAATCCGAGCAGCAACCCATAGAATTGAGTGACCAAGCGTCTATAGAATTCATGAATCAACAGGAGTTGGCTACCTTATGTAAGAATTTCCATCTGATATTGAAAAATATCAATATCAATGAGCGTGTAGATTCGACTGATCCCCTGCAACCAGTCATTACCCTAGCAATGACCTTAACAATGAATCTTTACCATAGTATGGCGACATCGCTCGAGATTCCTGCAAAACCAGTGTTACGCAATAAACAGCCTGCATCATTACCCTGCTCAGGTGGTATTTCGACACTGGTTGTTCTTCCATTCGAAATAATAGTGCACATTGTCGATCAATTGCCGTGGGCTGATCGTCTGGTATGTCGTCAGGTAACGTCATCATTCAGAAACGCTGTCGATGTCACTTTGATGCCTCCATCTTGGTCCCCCAAAAAAAATCCCTCCCAACTTTTTTTCTATCCGTATAAGCGATTCACTCTACTCAATTACTTACGAGAAAAAGATACCTGCTTACGAACGCATCATCAGCAATGTCCCCAGTTAGTCGATGTTTCCATTAAAATGAAAAAAGGCGCTTTAAACGGGTATGCGGCATTGGAAAAACAAGGAAGAAGTCCTTCAGAACGTGTGGATCGTATTCGAAGGTGGATATTTATTTTCGGAATAGTCTTAGCGGTAGCTGGTAGTAATGTTTCGCTGTTGTACAGCTCCTCCTGGGGCTTATACGTTGGCCTACCGGCTCTTTTCGTTGGACTTTTTTGCTTCATAATTTCCAATGTATTATGCCATTTAGCACATTACCTTTATTCAACATATATTGATAACGGTGGTAGGCAACGGAATATCGCAAGTTTAGAGAGAAAATATGCGGCTTTTTACACAGAGCAAGAAAGTCTTTTGAGAGTGGGCAATAATCAGCACCATTATTCAAATCCCGCTGATGATGCGCCATCTTCCATAACGGTGCTGAGTGGATAAAACAACCCTCATCAGGGCGCTGCATGCAGCGCCCTTATTTTTCATGAGAAGAAACAGTGATTCGTTTAAATTTGCCGAAGAATGAATAAGCGACTGGCACGACAATCAAGGAAAAAAAAGTCCCAAACAATAAACCGCCGACGATGACCCAACCGATGTGATGACGACTGACTGCGCCCATGCCGTGAGCGAGAGCAAGCGGTAGCGCACCGATCGTCATGGCCGCAGTCGTCATGAGGATGGGGCGTAAACGCAACGAAGCTGCATCGACGATAGCAGCCATCAAAGATTCTCCGAGGCGGCGTTTTTGATTAGCAAATTCCGTGATGAGTATGCCGTGTTTGGCGATCAAGCCGATTAACGTAATGAAGCCGATGTTGGTGTAAAGACTCAACGTATTGCCCGTTAATTTAAGCATGAATAAGGCGCCGACCATAGACAGCGGAACACTGAGTAGAATAATGAGAGGATCGATAAAACTTTCGAATTGTGCGGCGAGGACTAAATAAATAAATACCAATGCCAGCAAGAAAGATCCTACCATCGTGTGGCGTGATTCTAGTAGGCGTTCTGCGGCTCCTTTGAAATGGTACTGAAATCCAGCGGGTAACGCAAGTGCTGCATTTTGTAAATGTTGTATCGCATTTCCCATAGGAGTTCCTGGGGACAATTGAAAATAGATAATATTAGCGCGCAGTCGATCTTCGTGTGGCAATTCTTGTGGGGCAATTTGTGGAGTGATGCTAGCTAAACTGGATAACGGAATCATTTTTCCAGAACTGTTTCTCACATATAATTGATTGATAACATCCAGTGTTTTTAAATAGCGCAGAGGTATTTGCAAAACAACGTCGTAATTATGCGCTTCCCAATTGAACTGAGTGACGATAGCACCACCCAGCATGGTTTTGAGGGTATTGGTAATGTCTGCTACATTCACGCCCAGGGAGGCTGCCAGCTCTTGATTGACGTGGACAAGATATTGCTTGTCATTCATGCGCAATTCCGCGTTGGCGCTGGCGATAGTAGGATCGTGTGCGGTGGCATCGATAATCTTTTGTGCTGCACGGCTTAATGCCGAAAAACTCTGATCACTGCTAATGATCATGCCCACGGAGTCACCGTTTTGTCCGCCACCACCGAGTGCACCCATATTAAATGCAACGGCTCTGGCACCTGGAATACGGCGTGATTTTTCCATCACAGTACGCATCACTTGCTGCGCAGAGGCTTCTCGTTGTGCCAGTGGTTTTAAAATGACGACGTCAAAACCAGATTGATTATCACCCACCATAGAAATGACTGACTGTACAGCGGGGATTTTTCGTATGAGCGATTCTAATTGTTTCGAATATTGGTTGGTGTACTCAAAACTAGCGTTAGCAGGCGGAATGATTTTAACGAAGAACACGCTCATATCTTCGGCAGGCGTCA
>Ga0155588_1046_pt1 | contig 22590 bp, 23 predicted proteins | sample RifCSPhighO2_12_FD_107245 | JGI IMG/M metagenome (GOLD analysis project Ga0155588, IMG submission 107245) | Gammaproteobacteria bacterium RIFCSPHIGHO2_12_FULL_41_15
CCAAAACCGCACCGTATCCGCTGGCAACTTAACTTTTTTTTCAACGCAACGCCGTTGCATCAGATGTGTAAACTTTACTTTGCTTGATATCTAAAGCGTTTAATAGGACAGCCCTGAAGGAAACTCAGCCAGTTAGAACAAGAGCGAGATGCCACTCTTAAAGCTGAAGAAACGGAACCCCTCTTACCTGCCAAACAGGCCGCCGTACAGAAGCTAACAACCGTTTCAGACAAGTTATCTAAATTAACGGAGAATCAGGTTAACTTACCAAAAGATAAGGACTACTCAATTGAAGATGGAAAATCAATCAACGACGGAACAGGCAATGAGCTTAGTGCCGATGAGGCTGAAGAAATTCTTAACGCTCTGTAAGTTCGGGCCATACCAAAGAGCTGCTCAAACGACCTGCGCCTACTACTCAACGCACGAATCGAGATTTTTATTTTTTTTTCATCAGTTGGCAATTGTTCAGCAGACCGTGGCCGTTTTTTTGATCCAACCTTTTCAACCTGCCCTAAAAAGGCTTTCAACATTTTATCGTCTGAAAAATCAAAGGGCGCTTACTGCTCTTTGATTTGTTGACGTGCATCAGCCACCGACATGGGATTATGCGGTGAAGCTAAATCAAAAATAAAGTGATATCGCTTTGAAAAGAGCCCCAATTTAGAGAGAGCGTGAATTTCAATCGCTGCAAGTTCAGCCAACTTAGTTTGGGCTGCGTTTAATAGGATATCCAGGTGAGATTCCTTACAAGTAAGTTGAGATTAAAATGCCCACTACTATAAGTAACTAATCGGCTCACGCAGTATTTAGGGGTCTTGATTCATTATTAGCGTGCGCAACAATTGTATGTCTTTTTCCAATTTCGGTATATTTTGTTGAAGCAAATAGATATTTCCACCTATAGTAAAGTTTGCATTCTGTAGAGTGCCCTGCTCGTAAGCTTTAAATTTATTTTTTAAACTTGTTATTAACGTTGTGCATTCATTGGGTGTCTTTTTTACACAATTGGATAGTTCTTGATTTGAGCCAAAAATCTTAAGGAGCCGAATATCCTGAATATTTGCTTTTTGGCAGGCGGTGAGCCGTGACTTTTGACAGCTTTGAATCTGATTATTATATGAGTTTAGCTTTGCTGTAATTTTATTTTTGATCGCGAGGAGTTTGCTTCTTTCATTTTGAAGTTGCATCTTTTGTTGTTTTAATAATTGTTCTTTGCTTGATAATTGTGATTCTAAATTTGTCAGGGAGAATGGGTCCCCGGAAGCAGACGCAGTAGTCATTAGCGTGACCATTCCTATCGACAGCAACACACACACAAAATTATTTTTTTTATCATTTTTCATTTCACATCCCCTCATCATCACTTCAGAAAATTTACAAATATTTTTTAAGCACCATTTATTCGCAATCACTACTGTACGCACCATTTACAACACGTGTTAGATTTGCATTACACAATTTATGAGATGCGTTAGTACTAATACAGAGCTTTAAAACTTGTAAATAGCACACTGATTTATTTTTTTGTGCAATCTGAGCGTCGATTGTTTTTTGAAGCTTGATAAGTTGGCGTTCATTTTTCTCTATCCCTGGTGAAAGCTTCGCTTTTTCTGCCTTCAATTGCACAAGATTGTTTTTTTGCTGCTGAATTTCACTTTCGATTTTTGCTTCAGCTTCCTGGTAATTGGTTAATGCGTCAATAATGCCCGCAGCCGGTGTAAATGGCACAATATAGTCTACCGGCCCTCCTCCCAACGAAGACTCAATGACTTTATTCGGTTTAGGATCTTCCAAATTCAAAATTGTTTTTTCAAGTCCGGTCACAACGCCTCCACCAATACTGATGATAGTACTTGTTGCTTTATGTCCAATAATCGCTTGTGACCCAATTTTCAAGCCTTCTCCTTCATCTTTAATCAGCGAACCAATACTCAAAGAATAAGCAATACTAAAAAGGGGAATCGCAATCACCGCTGTCAACACACCACAGATCAATCGACACCTTTTTTTATTTTTCATATGACTCTCCTCTAATATCGTTTACAACCTTCAAAATGATAACATGTTAGGCACAAGCAAAATCAATGCTTGACCTGCAATGTTAAAATCCAAACTTTTCTGAAGATCTCCTCTTTCCTCTTTTAATTTTTTAATATTATCTTTTGTTTCTGCTATCTCACCAGAAAGTAATTTTAGGGATTTTTCATCTATGCTTTCATAGTCTTGCAGTTTTTTTGTTAGTTTTTGTAGCTGAGACTCATTTTCCAAAATACTATTTATACGTCCAGTGAGTTCGTTCTCACAAGCTTCTTTAAAAAGTTTTTTTCTAGCCGTAACCGCTGGTGTGTCGTTCGAACTTGAACGCAACGCTGGATTCACTTCTGGAAATGAAGAGCTACTTTGGGAAATAAAGCAGTGAATGGGTGAAGCAATTGCAGATGCATGGATAGGCGGTATAAAACTCAAGCTGATAGATGCAATCAACCCAAGCAATAAAGCCTAATTTGAACATTGACTAATAGATTTAATCATAGTGACTCCCGACACGAAAAAAATATTATTAAACCACCTACCAACCAACCCTCTGACCAACACACTGAAACCGACCGTGGCTCGATACGATTGCGCACTCTATTGTGCATCCACGACAGCTGTTTGCTCAGCATAAGCTCGAGGATTTTTATCTCATTAACTAACAATCATCATTAGGTTAGACTAAGACTAGCTACCGAGCGCCGTCCCCATAACTTCAAGTAGCTCACCAGCACTAGTTGATGCGCCTTTGGCTGCGTTCTCTGCTGTTGGCTTACAAGCATCTGTACATAGAGTTTTCTGATCACTACCCTTTACGCTTCCCGAATCAAAACCACTTAAACAACGATCATTATCACCCGCCATACTCACTGAGCTCACGACCATGCCAACACAGGTTGCTAATACTATTCGTAACACTTTCATCGTCTTTACTCCTTGGTTGCACGATTACCGCAGATCTAACGAACAAAAACTACTTTTTATAATGCCACCATTACAACAAACAAAATCATTAAATGTGTGACAAAAAAACTATAGCAACAAAATAAATTTTTGCTTACAGCCACTGCAAACGTGCTTAAGGGCGAGGCGAAGTATACTGCGCGCCGCTGAAAATTTAAGTTTTGAATTTCAGATTGAAATTAAGTTGAAAAAAATTTTGCCCGAAAAAACCAGAGCAAAGCAAAGCAAACCTTTCATGAGGGTTTTTTCGCGTCAAAATCGTTTAAAGATGACCCCAAGGTAAAAGATCAAAACTTAAATTTGCAACCCCGCGCAGGATACCTATAGCAATCCGCCCCCCAATCCCTTACCATTGCCTCACAGCACGGACATTGCATTCAACAGGGCAATCATGGGTTTTTTAAAACGCGTTACTCGACATGGCATGTGGGGCATTTTGAGTCTCGGCTTGACCTTTGCCATCATTTTAGGTGTTTTTTTTATTGTTCTTTATTCACAGCTACCTGATACAACCCGCTTAAAAACAGTGCGTCTACAAGTCCCCCTCAAAATTTACACCGAAGACGGAAAGCTTATTGCCGTTTATGGCAGCAAATGGCGAACCCCAACCACGCTAGATAAAATTCCAAAAGATCTGATCAATGCGATACTGGCCACAGAAGATCAACGCTTTTATGAACATCCAGGCGTCGACCCAATTGGCCTCATTCGTGCAGCAAAATCGGTTATTTTAAACGGTCGAAAAACACAAGGTGCCAGCACAATCACTATGCAAGTTGCCAGAAATTTTTTTCTTAGCCGTAAAAAAACTTATGATAGAAAATTAAGAGAAATTTTATTAGCAATCAAAATTGACCAAGAACTCAGTAAAGATAAAATTCTCGAGCTTTATCTGAATAAAGTTTTCTTTGGCAAACGTGCTTACGGTATCGTGGCTGCCGCTCAAGTTTATTATGGCTTAAAACCCGATCAATTAACTTTGCCGCAAATGGCCATGTTAGCGGGTCTTCCACAATCCCCTTCGGTCAACAATCCCATCAACGATCCGGCTGGCGCGAAAGAACGACGCAACCATGTATTAGCGCGTATGCTGGACGCAAAATTTATTACTCAAGCGCAATATGAAACGGCTATTCAAGCACCCATCACCGCCAGTTACCACCAACAACCCATTGATCTGCCAGCGCCTTATGTAGCAGAAATGGTCCGACAAGCGATGGTTCAAGAATATGGTAATCTTGCTTACGAACATGGATTCAATGTTTACACAACGTTAAATTCAACTATGCAAATTGCCGCACAACAAGCAGTCCAACAAGGTTTATTAGACTATACCAATCGTCATGGTTATTGGGGCCCCATTCAAAACTTAGGCGACACTGAAGCAATCACTCTAACCGCATTAAAAAATAAACTTGCTGACATTCAATCTCCCGCCAATAATATGCACGCAGGCGCCGTTACTCAAATTAATGACCAATCATTTACCGCAACACTCGCGAATGGGCAAGAAATCACTATTCCATGGGAAGGTATGCGTTGGGCCAGACGCCGACTCACACCACGATTAATGGGACCTGACCCAAAAACAGCCAGCGATATCGTTGCACGAGGAGATATCGTTTGGCTGTGGGAATACGAACCCAACCAATGGCGCTTAACGCAAATACCTAAAGCACAAGCCGCTTTAGTCTCTTTGCAACCCAAAACTGGCGCAATAAAAGCAATGGTCGGTGGATTCAACTATTCTCTCAGCGCTTTTAATCGTGCGACTCAAGCAGAAAGACAACCAGGTTCCAATATCAAACCTTTTATTTATTCAGCGGCTTTAAATAAAGGCTTTACGTTAGCCAGCACAATCAACGATGCGCCTTTAGTCCTTAAAGATACAGGCGAAAATCAATTATGGCGGCCACGAAACGATAGTAAACAATTTTATGGCCCCACTCGATTAGCGACAGGTTTAATTGAATCCAGAAATTTAGTTTCTATCCGTTTATTACAATCGATCGGCATACCTTATACATTAACTTATATTCAACGTTTTGGATTTGATCCTGCGGAACAACCTCATACTTTATCTCTAGCACTGGGTAGTGGTACCACAACACCATTACAATTGGCCACAGGTTTTGCTGTATTTGCCAATGGGGGTTATCGTGTGACCCCTTATTTTATAGATAAAATTGAAGATTTAGACGGCCAAATGGTTAGCCGCTCAAATCCTGCGATTGCTTGTGACGCTTGTATTACCGATCCAAACTTACCCGATGATGCTAAACCAAAACTCATGGCGCAACCTGTCATCAGCCCACAAAACGCTTATCTTATTACCAAAGCAATGAAAAGTGTTATTCAAGAAGGAACTGGGCGCGCAGCAAACGTCTTAAATCGAAATGATATTGCTGGCAAAACCGGTACCACCAATAAACAACTGGATGCTTGGTTTAGTGGCTTCAACAATAATTTGGTCACCACTGTATGGGTTGGTTTTGATAATATGAATTCTGTCAACGAATATGGCAATCAAGCAGCACTCCCTATCTGGCTAAGCTATATGGCAAATGTCTTAAAAAATGCGCCAGAAGCTTCAATGCCAGAACCTCCCGGATTAATTACCTTACGTATTGATAAAGAAACAGGGTTATTGGCTAACAGTAATAATCCAAATAGTATGTTCGAATTATTCCGTAAAGAATATGCACCCAAATCTTTTACCACAACTGTAACCAATTTTTATTCGACACAAGCCGCACAATCTAAAACGTCTTCAGAGCAAGCGAAACCCGATAATCATCACAATGATTCAGCTGCAGAGAATTTGTTTTAAAGGAGATACCAAAGCATGAGCACTCAAAACACCATCATTGCATTAGGTTTTTTATTCGCAACCACAATGAGTTTTGCAACCACGCCATCACCTAAAAAAGAAAAAAATTTCATCTTTATTGAAAATGCACAAACTGCAACCATTACGCCTTTTCCTTCTCTACAAGGCTGGGACAAACTCACTCTCTATAACGGCTCGTCAGTTATTCCTTACTTCTCATTTCACGGCAATATTGCTGGACATTTTACTGCACAAGAATTTTATCTCAATACGGTGGTTGGACTACCACAACAAGATGGTTCAAATGTCAAAACAGGATTTCTCACTTTTTCCAACTATCAAACCGTCGGTGGGCATACGTATCAAAATGGTGGTCGCGTGATTCAATTAGCAGATTCCGACTATGATTCAACCAATAATAAAATAACTTATCTCATCAAGGGAACAAAAGGTTCACCCATTGAATTGGGCACCTTAATTAACGTGAGCATTGTCGTTGCAGCAAGCTTTAATCAAGAAACCGCCAGTAAGTTATTTGTTTTGTATCCTGCGCTCAGGTTAAAAGGCCTCGGTCTTAGATTAAACAACCCAGACTTTGGATTGAGCCAAAAAGTTTCTGGGGAATAGGCTGTTAAAGATTTCATGGTTCTTCCGGAATGCCCGTGGTTTTAACCCTTACTGTCATTGCGATACGCAAGCGAAGCAATCTAGAAAATACAGGACTTCCTCTGGATTGCTTCGCTCGCAATGGCGGGATATCACTTTTACAAAATCACGACGATTCCCAAAGAACCTATTTTATACCTCACCTCGAAAATTGTGGCCATGTGCAGTATCGATATAATTTCTTAAAATATAAGTTGTGCGGGGAGAATTGCCTGAATGAACCAAAAAAAAATTGAACAACCCAGTTTCAATAATAATGATTTCAATGAAATTCGAAGAATCATCAAACACGTGAGAAAAAAAATATCTGAGCAAGGTCCTTTAGAATATTTTGTCCATCACAATCCGCTACATCATTACGAAGAGTTACCAGCTTATGAAGCTTTTAAAAAAGCGTCTTTTGATTATGATGCTGCCGCTTTTATGCCAGAGCCTTATTATCTAGAACAAATAAAATTTGATCGTCTTGATAAAAATATCTTCAAAGGGATAGTGACAAAATTTTTAAACAAAGTATCTTCAAATCTCCCACCTGAATCTCTCATGCAAATTTTGTTAAATATAGATTGTCCTTATCAAAACTATCAAACAGATATATCTAATGTACAAAAGACATATACTTCAAAAAAAGCTTGTTTTTTTGACAAAGCTATTGAGAACAGTTCAGGTATTAATATTAATTACTATATCGCAACCAATATCTATAAATTTTTTTCAGCTTACTTTGATTTTGGTTCATCGCACTGGCAAATGGAGTATAAACGTAAAGGTATTTGGCAGTCTTTCAGGCGCCTCCATTTTAAAGCCGCTGCTTTTGAACCAGTCTATCAAAAAAAATTAGCCAAACGTGTACAGAGTTATCGAAAATTAGATCCTGTAGATATTTGCGTAAATATTTTGAATAACTTAAAGATAAGCTCAGAATTTTTGAGCGATTATATATTTTCACGCTGCTATCAATTTAAAGGTTGGGCCGGATTTATAAAAAGTTTAGAAGATCATCCGAACTGGTGTCATGACACCAATGCTATTCCTAATTTCTTCGAATTTGTGACAGTTTTATTAGTGTGCGATCAAGCTGCCATAGACTCTTTTCAAGAAACTGCTCTTGAACTCCCTGTCTTTATTGAGACACCTCTTCATAATGATCGTTTTCTAACAAGTTTTTTTGATTACTATTATAAGAATAAAGTGTATCAAGAATCGATGTTAAATCTCTTGCCGCATTTGAGCGATATTGACAGGCAATCACTTTGGCACAGCGCCTATGAAAATACATTTTATTCTACGGTGCTTTCTTCTTTTCAGTACGTCGCTAATAAAAGTGAATCGAATAACAATGTATCTTACACTTACCAAGTCATCTGCTGTCTTGATGATCGTGAAGAATCTTTTAGGCGATATCTTGAATTAGATAAAACTTGCGAAACCTTCGGTGCGGCAGGTCATTTTGATTTAGACATTTCTTATCAAACTTATTTTTCGGATCATGAGCGTGCGTTATGCCCAGTCGTCAACAACCCCAAATACTTTATCAAAGAAATATTATCTGTAGCTGAGACAAAAAAGAGGAAGATTGCAATTATTTGGTGTGAGTTACAATGGCTAGCAGCACTGAGTTCAAGAACAGTTATTCCAGGCATTTTACAGTCTTTTATTGGCTTGTGGACTAGTATTATTCCATTTTGTTTTGATATTGTTTCACCAAAAATTACGTATCAATTGCGTGAAAAAGTGAACAAATTTTTAGGAAAAAACTTACAAACCTCTATTGTTTATGATGATATCAATCATGGTGGCATACCTTTTGCTGATAAAGTAAAAATTGCAAAAAACTTCCTTTTGACCATAGGTATTACAAAGTGTTTTTCGCCATATATATTTATTATGGGCCATGGATCTTCTAGTTTAAATAATCCACATACGGCAGCTTATAACTGTGGTGCTTGCGGTGGTGGAAATGGAGGGCCGAATGCTCGGATTATGGCGTTGATTTTAAATGATCATCAAGTAAGGCAGACATTGCATAATGAAGGAGTTGATATCCCAAGTCGAACAATCTTTGTGGGTGGGCAGCACAACACTTGCAATGACAACATTTTATTTTTTGATGAAAAAAAACTGAAGGTGCCTGAGCTAGAAACAATCAAACATAAAATCAAAGCTGCTGCAGCCTTAAATGCAAAAGAGCGTTGCCGTCGGTTTAATGCTATTCCATATAACAAATCAGCTGAGTTCTATCATAAAACAGTTCAGGCACGGTCAATTGATCTTCGTCAACCGAGGCCGGAATATGGCCATGCAACCAATGCTATTTGCATTATAGGTCCAAGAAATTTATCGAGACAATTGTTCTTAGATCGTCGAGCGTTTCTAGTCAATTATTCTGCAAACACAGATCCTGATTTACGAACTATTCATAATTTATTAAACACTACCGTCCCCGTATGTTCAGGCATCAACTTAGAATACTATTTTAGCTTCATAGATAATGAAGTGTATGGGTGTGGCACAAAGTTACCACACAATGTTAACGGGCTGGTGGGCGTTATTAATGGTTATATGAGTGATTTACAGCTTGGGCTTTCTTGGCAAATGGTTGAGATTCATGAGCCAATCCGGCTGTTATTTCTTATTTGTATTTCACTAGAAAAAATGCGGGTGTTATTAAAAAATCAAACTCATTATGTACAATTGTTTAAAAACAAATGGGTTCATTTATCGGTATATGATGAAGACAACAAGCAAATCTACATTTATGAAAATGATGATTTTGTTGCATTCACTCAACAAGCTGTTCCTCAGAAATACTATAGGATTGACAAGATAATCATGAATTCAAAATATCATCTATCACCAGGAGAGATCCTAACATGATCAATCATGCTGCATTTTTAACCTATATTTTTTACTATTTCATTCTGTCTTCTTTTGGCAGGACTCTCTTTGTGATGTTTTGTCGACAAATTTCACCAAAAAGAGAAGCGGAGCTTCGTGTTCGTTATATTGTAAACTATGGTTTTTTTCTGGATTTTTTTCATCTCCTTGCCGTGGTTTTTATTGTTCACTCTGGTGAAACTTTGCATTTATACAACTTTTTATTTTTTGGTTTCGATTTCGCACTGTCTTTTGACTATTTTTCTATTGGATTCCTAATTTTTAGTTTGCTTATTTTAAATATTACAGCAAGATTTTCGTTGTTTTATCTTTCCAGAGATGTTTACTATTTTAAGTTTTTTTCTTTACTGTATGTCTTACAACTTGCCATTTTACTGCTTGTTTTATCTCGCAGCTTAGAAAGTCTATTTGTCGGATGGGAGCTGTTAGGGATTTCGTCTGTATTGTTAATTGCGTTTTATGAACATAGGATGTCGGTTTTAAAAAACTCTTTGCGTGTCTTACTAATTTACAAAATCTCCGATTTATTTTTCTATACTGCACTCATTTTTGCAGCCTATACTGGCATACATGACTATGTCTATATTGATAACGAATGGATGATTGGCTTCATTCTATTAGCCTGTCTTATCAAATCAAGCCTCTTTCCTTGGTTTTGGCTACCCAGAGCGATGGAGGGACCAACGCCTTCAAGTGCTATTTTCTATGGTGCTTTAGCAACACATATCCCTGTTTATATTTTGCTAAATATTGCTTTCCATCATCCGCATGGATTGCTGAATCCCGTTAGCCAGTCTATTTTTATTTGTTTTATTTTGATATCAGCTTCTTGTTCTAGCATGCTTGGACGACAAGTCAATGATGTGAAAAACTCTATCGCTTATGCCACAATTGCTCAATTAGGCGCTATTTATATTGAAGTATTGTTAGGGTTCTATCACTTTGCAGTATTACACATATTTTCACATGCTGTTTTTCGTGCGTTTGAATTTTTTCGATCACCCTCCCAAATTTATATTAGGCATTCAATAGCAAGAAATTATAAAAATAAAATCATACATGCGACAGGATTGCATTATGAATTGCTGCTTCCTAAAAAAATAAGAAACTATTTTTATAGAATTGCTTATCATGAATTTTATTTACCGAAAATTATTATGGGAGTCATTGATCAGTTTCTTGCTTTAAACACCTCTTATATTAATAGAAGCGCTTTAAAATTATACGTCATGATTACACTGCTATTGTATGTCTTTACTCAAATGTTTATTTTATTTTTCTTTCATGAAAGTTTTTCTTATATTGATGAGATCATGTTCGTGACTGCTTATCTTTTTAATATTCTTGCCATGATGAATAAATATCTACCCAAAATGTTTTTTGCTTCTATCTCTTTATCAGTGTTTTCAATCATTAATATATTATTTGAAAAAATACATCCTGACTTAAAATGGGTTAATGCGGTGTTGTTGGCTATCTTCATCGTTCTATTCATTCGAACAATAATGAGCAAGGTCAAAATTACTAATCGTTTAAATTATGCTGGTAGGGTTCAAACGACACAAGGCGTTAGCTATCTCATTTTATTGGCGGGCCTTGCTATTATTGGTGCACCGGGTTGTGGGACATTTTTTATCTGGTCTCACCTAGAACATCTTTTTATTACAAAAAATCCAGGTCTCATTATTCAATCTTTTTTATTGTTAACGTTAAATACTATTGTATTTTTCCGTTTTTATTATGCGAATTATCTGGGTAGATATGATAAACAAGGCAGTTATGAAACAGTACGTTTGATTTAGGACTTTGAAAGCAAGGATTTTAATAGGAGATCTGTCGCATTTGGCACTCTTCGCATGGTCTAATTTGTACGAAATTATACTGCGCACAGTTAAGGCTCTGCCGGAAAATTTCGCTGCATATCAATATGCATAACACCGTGATCATCATACGGCTCACTCTGAGCAGCAAAACCATAGGCTTCATAAAATTTCTGCAAATAAGACTGCGCTGATATTTTGATGGGAGCCTTAGGATATTGCTGTTGAAGAAATGCCAGAGTTTTCGCCATCATTAATTTACCAAGCCCTTTGCTTCGCACTGACTCATCTAGTGCGACACGACCAAAGCTAACCTCTGCTTGCTTTAGACCAGGAGGTAAAACCCGAAGATAGGCAACCAGTGTGTCGTCAAGGTACCCTATCAAATGCCAAGATTTTTGATCCAGACAATCGACATCCAAATAAATACACTGCTGTTCAAGCACAAACACTCGCATCCTTAAATGCAGTAGGTCGTAAAGCTCATCTAACGTTAATTGATGAAAAGACTTCCAATTCCAATGGATAGCGGGTGCTTGTTGCATGGTATCGCTCCTCTTCAAAAACCACCTACGCTATAGGCTGCGCGTAGTATAAACCTAACCACAGCCTGAAATTCAAAAATTACCTTTGTGATTGCGCGTAGTCTAGTAAACAACTCGTCAATTTAATCTTGACGAGGTACTAGTTTCGCTAAAATTTTCTCAACTCTTTTTTGATTAACACCAAAATCTGAGTATCCATATTTCGCATGACTGTATATTGCAATCGTCGATTTTTTTTCGCTAATCGGAATGACCTGTATGTAGATATAATCTGGAAAACGAAATAGGAAACTTTTTTGAATATAAGCATATTGATAAGTTTTTGGATCAGAATCTAACTGTGTCATACGAGGCATATTTTTAATAATCTCATTCACCTTGGCCGCTAAGGTTGATGCCGGCATACAATAGGCTGGCGTAATTTTATTAAGTTTTACCGTGCAAAAAAATTCAGGCGCCACTAAATAATAGTTGGGTGTGTCTGGAAGTCTGAGAGTGTGAAAGTTAATCATTAATACAGCACATCAATGAAGTGTTATTCCGTTACGGCCTGAACTATACTGCGCGCGACTAAATAGTCGCCTCTGACCGATCAGCACCCTGACCAAAAAGATAACCCAAGCTCACCATTAAGACATTGCTATCTGGCACAAAAGAATTGGTATTATTGGGCGTTAAGGTCGCCGTGTCTCTCACGCGCCCGGGGATACGCACATATTGCATGCTCATAATAAAGCTTGGTGTGAAATTATATTCTGTACCCACAGCAAACATCGCACCCCATTGATGCTGCGGATTGCTACTGGTTGTAATACCACTCCCTGACAAAGTGGTTTTTTCATAACTCAATGCGAGCTTGGCAAACAAATGCGTATTTTCGTATAAATACACACGCATTTTGCCACCCACATACGCGGCCCAAGTTTGAAAGGTAGTTGTTCGAGCCGGCGACGTGAAATTAAGTTTTGAAGTTGGCAAATAAAAACCGCCTCCTTCTATTGAAAAAATATTATTAAATTGATAACCCACATCACCACCCCCTGCAAGACCCCCTGCATGATTTTGCCACTGAGTGCCTATGGGTGTTCCGATGCGATCACGCATAAATGTTAATGCATAGGCTATGCCACCTTGAATATACAAACCGGAGGGTTTTGCATTGGGAACATTATGCTGATCTTCGGCTGAGGAATCCGTCAATAAATCATCATCATTAGTTGCTAATGGCGTACTGCTAGACGCGGCAGCATTAGGGTCAGTCGTTAATGATTGAGTCTCTGCCATACTGATATTGGATAATGCAAATAGAAAAGTGGTCGAAAGAAAAGGGATCGTCAGTATTTTTAAAAATGACATCGCCAAAAATCCTTTTAATCAAAATATAATTGCGGACATTCTAGCACCTGCCCCCAAAGACAACCAGCAAAAAAATCAACAAGCCTAACCAATTATTATGCAAAAACGCTTTTAAACAAGCAGCTCGGTTTCTTTCAAATGTTAAATATTGTTGATAAGCAAAGTCGATTAAAATAATAAAACTCCCTAAAAAAAACCAAAAATTAAGATGAAATAAATAACCGACCCACAAAATCAGTAACCAGAGCAAGACTTGCAAGAAACCCAACGCCCATCGATCAAAACGCCCAAACAGTATCGCTGTAGATTTCACACCAATTTTGACATCATCCTCTCGATCTACCATGGCATATTGCGTGTCATACATCACCGGCCAAATCAACGCGAGCAAATAAACCACCCAAGCTTTAGCTGGCACAGAATCTAAGACTGCCGCAAACGCCATGGGGACAGCCCAAGCAAAAGCCAATCCCAAAAACAATTGAGGTAAATGAGTAAATCGCTTAGTAAACGGATAGAGAATCACAAAGATAGGCGCCAAACAGGCGAGCCCAATAGTCAGGCGATTCTGTGTCAAGACTAAGGCGCACGCAACCAGCAGCAATCCCACGAATAACAGCAAAGCGATCAAAGGAGCCGCTTCACCAGACACCAATGGACGCAACATTGTCCGTTGCACATGACCATCAATTTTTCGATCAGCAACATCATTGATAATGCAGCCCGCCGCGCGCATCAGCACAGCACCCGCAACAAAAACTAGCAACACGGTTAAAGAAGGCAGCCCACCCGCCGCAAGCCACAACGCCCATAACATTGGCCAAGCCAGCAAAAATATTCCGATGGGTTTATCAAAGCGCATCAATCTAAGGTAGGCATTCATCTTCACGACAACTTTTTAGAAAAGAGTTCAAAAATTTGAAGATTACCGCTAGCGCTGACAAAAGTAGAACTTCGCAAATAAGGTTTTATTTCGACTATGCCCAATTCACTAGCATGTATTAATAGCTCACTAGCAGGAGACAATGAATAATTTTTTGACGGAGATCGACGCCACTCAGTATTTTTAAATAATTTTTTGCCAATTGGCCGACAACCTAACTGCCGTATCCAGGGATTGGCTTTAAGTGTTTCAGTGGGCACAAGGGTCAAACCCCACACGATGGGTACTTGATCAAGATATTCGACAACTTCTCTATACCAATAAGACTCTGGCAGACTGATCTCCATTTCGCGATAGCACGTCAGCGTAAACTGGCCCATGTTAGATAATTTTTGAGTAAGTGAACCCTGATCAGCAAACCAGTGATCTTCTAAAGTCATTGGAGGGTAGTTCTGTTCGATTAGCAGTACAGATTTCGCCAGCTGATTCGGTTCTATGCGATTATCATTTTTCATGCGGCACAGTATATAGAAGGTAATTTTGAATGAATAGCTTAATCATACCCAGAGACTACTTCAACCGCTGTATCCCCTACCATCACAAAGCCGCGATTGAGCCAGATAGCATCTTTATAAAACATCCGCACACAACCATGACTATCGTTATAGCCTGGTAAAGTTGAAGCATGCAGGGCGTAACCACGATAGAAAAACATGCAAAAGGGCATTTTTGCTCCACCCGCTTCTTCTACAGGGAAAGTATTAGATTCGCACTCACGTCCTCGTTTATCAAAAACGAGATACGAACCTTCTTGAGTACTACAGTCACGTCCAATATCCTGACACCAATACTTCCCACCTGATACAGGCCCCCAATGCACCAAACTTCCTTTTGCACTGTACGCACAAAAGGCGAGCGACTTCATATTAATACGAACCAATTTTTGCCCCGTTGCTGGAATTTCATAGGGGCAAGGTGCATAAGACATATAATCTTTATTCAGATCTCTAGGCACAGCAATCCACATGCCTGCATAAATAGGTAGATTACGCCGATTGATGCGCATGACTTTTTCACGCAATTTTTCCTCGGGAAATAATTTCGTCCAACTTTGGCCTGGTTTAACTCGATGACAAATAAAGTCAGTAGGATTACTTTGGCAAAGCTGCTCTCCATAATATTGAGACTCAGGATTGGGGGTCTCCTCTGCGAAAGCAATCTCAGTACCTAACGTTAGGATTGAACTTACTAGCATACCTGCCGATAGTTTCCTCATGTCTTCACTCCATTTCTAGGCGTCTAATGCCAAACAAACGCATCTTTACACCTTAAATTTTCCTTGCGACGTGAACTATAGTACAGATATTGTATTTTGCATTGGGATCTTTTAGCTTCGAATTGGCTCACTCATTTTGAGCAATTCGTCATCGCGAGATACACTCATTGTGCAACTTATTTTTGCGATACTGCGCGCGGTCACAAATTTAAATGATGGCCTGTGCAGTATCGTCTCCTAAGTAATCAATCACTCCCATCGCTACAATGCCTTCTGCCAATTGATACACGCCTTTCCCAGGATGCAAAACAGTTAACTGATCCAGCTTGAGGTCTGTAAAAGCAATGCGCATGGATTTTGTGATGCCGGGTGCGTCATTAAATTTAAACTCAAATCCAAGACGCTTGCCCGCTTTTAAAATCAGTAAATCTAACTCGGCACCACTTTGAGTGGCCCAAAAATAAACTTCTTGTGGGGCGGCATGATGATATTGAATGATAGCTTCTAATGCAAAACCTTCCCAAGAGGCACCTAATTTTGGATGAGCCAACAGATTCGTGTAAGTCGCCATTTGTAGTTGAGCATGCAAAATGCCGCTGTCACGAAAATAAATTTTAGGAGATTTGACTTGACGTTTTCCCAAATTTTCATACCAGGGTGTTAATTCTCGTATCATAAAAGTACCGGTCAGGATATCGAGATACTGCTTTGTGGTTGTATGCACAACCCCCAATGAACGCCCTAATTCAGAAGCATTAAAAATATTGCCATGCATATGCGCAAGCATCATCCAAAAACGACCAAGTTGGGCCGATGGAACACGAAGACCCAATGCAGGGATGTCTTGCTCCAAAAAAGTTCGAATATAATCGATTCGCCATAATAAACTGTTATGGTCATCTGTTGCTAAATAAGACCTGGGAAATCCGCCTCGCACCCACAACTTTTGTAAATCATGGGTTTCTTCAAATGAAAAAGGAGGCAGCTCGTAATAGGAAATTCTGCCAGCCAACGTTTCAGAGGATTGTTGAATCAGTTCACGTGAAGCGCTACCTAACACTAAAAATTGACGAGATTGATGTTCATCTACCAAAACACGAAGGACAGGAAAAAGATCTGGACGACGTTGAATTTCATCAATGACGATCAATCCTCGAAGATCACTCAGCTGCGACATGGGTTGCTCTAATCGCCGTAAATCCATAGGATTTTCAAGATCAAAATAATGTACTGACAAATCGGAAAATGCTTTGATATAAGCTTTTGACAAAGTTGTTTTTCCACATTGTCTGGGTCCAAGTATGGCGACTACTGGATTGACTCTAAATAATGCTGCAATGGCGTTCTGATGATATTGACGAAGCATAAGATTCCTTATCCTTGTAAATTGAGTGTCTGGCGCTCAATTTACAAGGATAAATCAGCATCGTCAATTTAGGTCACTTGAGTTAGACGAAAAAAATCTCCACAACCTTCCGCTCTGCTCAGCAATTTCTGCCAAACTCACGCTTTCTGGGAGAATGCAGCGACCTGAATCGATCTTTTATACTGCGCACAATATAGATTTTTGAGAAATTATCCATTTCAATTGTAAGCAATGTCTTTTTTTTATCGCACACCTTTAGTTTTCCATTAAATTAAGTCTCTGTTAATGTCTCACAACTATACTGCCGTGACTTAGATGGGAGAGATCAATTTTTGTACAGCTCCACACACTGAACTGAATGTCAGATTGAAGCGGGTTATACATACATGCAACTGCAAAGGAAAATTTATACTCTACGCAGTATAAATACATCATTTAAATGTAATACTAAAAGAAGGAAAAAAACTATGACAGCCTTAGCTAGCGAATTATTAAACGTAATAGATGATTATAAAAAACTTTTAAAAAAACGCTTACCAAAACCCGGACGTATTGCCAAAATTGGTCAAATGAAACTCAATAGCAATCAACTACCAACAGATGATTTTGGGTTATTCCAAAAGGCACGAAGCATTGTTGCAGAACTTGACCGTGAAATTAACGAACAAAATGAAAAGAATGGTTACTATACTTATTCAGGCCTGAAAAAATTTCGCGCGTACATCAATGACCGCTTACAAGAATATTTTATTTGTGGTGACAAAATTGTTCACAAAACGCAAAAGGCTGCCGCTGCTATCATTCAAGCCGTTCAGCTTGCCGGTCTGCCTGATGACATGCTACAGGAAGACGTCAAACAAGCACTGAAAGTTTGCAATACTGCTATTGCCGAATATGGTTCAACTACGCAGCAACAGAGTTATCGTCGAACCGTTGAAAAACAAATTTCACGCAATGTGGCTTTTTTTACAGATGTTTTAAATCATTTAGACAGTGAATTCGATGAAAAAGTGGGCGAACGCCCTATAGCAATAACATTATTCTCTGACGAAGACGACCACTTCTAAGCTTACCTATCCCCAGAGAAATAGTCACAATACTGTGCGCGACCACAAATTTAAAGCTTGAATTTCTGGCCGCGCACAGTGTACAAAAAAAATTAACCGCGTCGCTTCAAACGCAACATCGCTTGCCTAACGACAGAATAGCCATCAACTTTTACTAACTCACCCCGAACACTCACCAAGTCACCCGGTCTAAGTTTTTGCGCCCTACATAAATTTAGTAATTTTTCTGGATTTTTAAGAACAACGCCATTATATCCTTTTGCATGCACGACAAAATTACGTTTTAACCCACGATCACGAACAATGATTGTATTTTTAAGACAGTTAGTTGAACGCACAATACCTTCAACAAATACTTGACGATGTCCCGGTGTTTGGTCTGCAACAGTTTGTTGACGATGAGCAATTGCCGTTTTCAACTGCTGACGATCACGCACCAACTTTACTTCATCTTGTCGAATGGTTTGTAAATTTTGCGCTGAAACAACACCAACCATACACAATGCCATAACAGAAAAAATACATTTTTTCACAGTTCTATCCTTATAATTAAGCTTGTTGATATTGAAATGGAATAGTGGCTATGGGTGGACTTGAACCACCGACACCAGCATTATGAATGCTGTGCTCTAACCAACTGAGCTACATAGCCAAAAGAGCGTGAATTCTGGCGTGAATACAAAAGATTGTCAATACTATGTCGCGACTAAGAATCCCTCAAACATTGAACCGAAACAAGACGGTATCACCATCTTGAACCACATAATCTTTACCTTCCAAGCGCCATCTACCCGCCTCTTTTGCTCCTAGCTCGCCGTTAAATTTGACATAGTCGTCAAACGCGATAACTTCGGCACGAATAAATCCTTTTTCAAAGTCAGTATGAATGACACCTGCCGCTTGCGGTGCGGTGGCACCAACGGGGATAGTCCAAGCTCGCGCCTCTTTAGGGCCCACTGTGAAGTAAGTTTGCAACCCTAACAGTTGATGTCCCGCTCGCACCACTCTATTTAATCCCGGCTCATCTAAATTTAATTCAGCTAAAAATTCTTTTTGTTCGGCTTCATCAAGTTCAGCCAATTCAGATTCTAGTGCAGCACAAATACAAACCACTTGCGCACCTTCTTTCGCAGCATACTGTTTTACTTGTTCAACGTATTCATTACCTGCCAGCCCTGATTCATCAACATTAGCAATATATAAAGTTGGTTTAGCTGTTAACAATTGCATTGACTCTACCGTTTCAGCTAATTCCGGTTCTTTTCGTAGTAGCTCGCGTACCGAGCCACCTGCATTTAATTGTGCATGCAATTTTTCCAAAATATCTTGTTTGAATTTTGCAGATTTTTCACCACGCTTAACTTCCTTCTGATTTTTGACTATTGCTTTTTCAACCACTTCAAGGTCAGCCAAACTTAACTCGGTATGAATCGTTTCAATATCTGCGATAGGATCTATTTTTCCAGACACATGAGTGACATCATCATTAACAAAACAACGTACCACATGCGCGATAGCCTGCGTTTCACGAATATTGGCGAGAAATTTATTACCCAAACCCTCACCTTTTGAAGCACCTTCTACTAAACCCGCAATATCAACAAAACGCATCGTTGAAGGAATAACTTGTTTTGACTGCGCGATTTCAGCAATTTTATTTAAGCGAGCATCCCGAACAGGCACGACACCTACATTAGGTTCAATGGTACAAAAAGGATAATTTGCAGCTTCGATACCCGCTTGAGTTAAGGCATTAAATAAAGTTGATTTACCAACGTTGGGCAAACCAACGATACCACATTTAAATCCCATGGTTGGATCCCCAATTAACTATGCAAAAGCCCCATCGCTTTTTGCCACTCACCTTTGATTAATATCGGTACCAAATCAGTTGCTTGCGACAGCGACAACAAAATTTCAGAACGATCCGCTTTGGAGGGTTGCGATAATACATAATCGGTCACCTGATCACGATGCCCCGGATGACCAATGCCTATTCTTAATCGCCAAAAATCTTTCCCCATCTGTGCAACGACATTACGCAGACCATTATGACCTCCATGACCACCTCCTTGTTTGAGCTTAACTTTGCCGGGTGCAAAATCTAACTCATCATGCGCAACCAAAATATTTTCAACAGGAATTTTATAATAGTTGGCACAAGCAGCAACCGATTGGCCACTGCAATTCATATAGGTCATCGGCACCAAAAGTTTGACTGAATCAGAGCCTATTTTCAAAGTACCCGCTAATCCATGAAATTTGATTTCGGGACTAAGATTTCCTTGGAAACGCTCTATTAAAGTATCGATAAACCAGGCACCGGCATTATGCCGAGTCGCTTGATATTGTGGGCCTGGATTCGCCAAACCCACAATTAATTGAACAGGCGAAGTGCTCACTTAAGCTTTATCATCTCTATTTTTATCTTTTGACTGATCATTTTTATCTGCAGTGTCATCTTCTGCCTTAAGCTCAGCTTCGGCTTCAGCAGACAATGCATCTTCCTCAGCTTCAACAGATCTGTCTTCAGCTTGAACCTTAGGTAGATGCAGGCTCACCACCGGATGATCATGCCCTTCATCGACAACCGGATGAGCCATTTCAACATTAGCGGGCAACTTGATATCAGACAGGTGAATAACGCCACCCAATTCTAATTTAGAAACATCAACTTCAATGAATTCAGGTAGATTGGCCGGCAAACACTTAATGGCTAACTCTGTGATAGTGTGAGAAATAACACCATTGTCTTTCACACCAGGCGCTTCTTCTTCACCCATAAAATGTAGAGGCACTTTCATGGTCAACACTTCTGTTGATTTCACTCGCATAAAATCAACATGTAAGATTTGTGCTTTGTATGGGTGACGTTGCAAAGCTTTTAAAACAACTTTCTCTTTTTTGCCATCAAGATTAAGGCTAAGAATTTGTGAATAGAATGCTTCACGATCCAAATGCGCAATAAGCTGCAAATGATCTAGATTAATATTTTCTGATGCTTTTCCTGCGCCATAAACAACTGCTGGCACACCGTTTGCATGACGAAGACGGCGAGAGTTAGCTGAACCTTTTGCTTCACGAGCAGTAGCCAACACTTCAATAGACTGTGACATTTGAGTAACTCCAATAGGGCCTAAATATAACTACAAAAAATAGATCGCAATTGTACCGTTTTTCTTCAGAAGTGCAAGGTTAATGGCCGATCCAACCACGGCTGTCCCATCTGAATGCTGTCATTGCGAACGAAGTGAAGCAATCCAGCGTCATTTGTGAAAAAAAGATCCCTGAATTGCTTCGCTAACGTTCGCAATGACATTGTTTGAATAATAAAAGTTCTATCCAAGATATTTTTTTTGTTCAAAAATTAAGATGGGACAGCCCTACCGATCCAACTTTTACCCACTATTATATATTCTCTTTTAAGAACTCTATTAGCTTAGCAGGCATTCTTTTCAGTTCATTTGAACCACGCGTAATTTTTGCAATGCTGACATTCAAATCAGCGGCAATATCTCGTTGCGTTTTTTCATGCTTAATCAATTCCATTACGATTAAACAGCGTGATGCGATACTTTCTTTTTCTTCTTGCGTTAACAACAACTCAAATAATGAAGACAACATTTTTTCATTTTTTGAAGCCAAACACCATTGCGTAAAAATATGCCAGCCATTCGAATTCATAACAACTCCCTTAATCTCATAGGTAATCACGTATCATTACAAAAGAATGCCTATGTATCAATCTGTGTTGGAATTTGTCAGCCATTCCCCATCTCTACGCCAAAACCGGTCCTGGATAATTTTTTGATTAAGTGGGAACAGTGCGCACTCAGATTGATCACCAATCTATTACACACGCTGCTATTGAAGCTAATATTATCCGCTGCCCCGATCATGCGATCGCCATGCAAATGATTCAGTTACTTGAATCAGTCAAAGCTGAGGGTGACTCTATTGGTGGCGTAATCAAATGTGTTATACGCAATGTCATGCCTGGATTAGGTGAACCTGTCTTTGATAAATTATCGTCTGATTTAGGCAGGGCCATGTTAAGCATCAATGCCGCAAAAGGCTTTGAAATTGGCTCTGGATTTTCTGGCGTCGGTATGAGAGGCAGTGAACATAATGATCTCATGGTCATAAAAAACAATAAACCCGCCTTCACTTCTAATCACGCAGGCGGCACATTAGGTGGCATCTCCACTGGCGAAGATATTTATTTCAGCGTAGCGTTTAAACCCGTTTCAACCATTCGAAAGCAACAGCAAACCGTTAATTTACAAAATAAAGAAATAATACTCTCTGTCGATGGCAGACACGACCCCTGCGTTTTACCACGCGCCGATCCCATTGTAGATGCAATGGCAGCATTAGTAATAATGGACCATTATTTACAGCATCAAGCCAATAAACGAGGATAGAAACATTTATTGTGCACAGTATGCAGTTAATTGCGTCGCCGCTTTTTGCATCAATTTGTGCTTGAGAATTTCACCAGCAAGTTTTGCACCCAACGCAGCACCTCCAATTGAGCCGAACAAATCGCCACCTTCGTGTGAAGCCTCATGGCCAAATTCATCCGTCATATTGTCGACTAACTTAAAAAGTGTTTACCGAAAATTAATTTGCCGACATACAATAATACGATACCAATGATTGAAAGCTTTGCTCCGCTATTGCTATAACGATTATATTTTCGCATCGCAGCCACATCACTTTCACCAAGCTGTTTATAGACGGGGTCATGTTTTTTTAACTTTTTCTCTAACCTACAGGTGTACGTTAAAAGCAACCAATACTTATATGACCAATCAGGATTTTTGAGTTGATATGGCTCTAGTTTTTTATAGATTGAATTAAAATGGCGTTTAATTAATTTG
>Ga0155588_1069_pt1 | contig 22384 bp, 7 predicted proteins | sample RifCSPhighO2_12_FD_107245 | JGI IMG/M metagenome (GOLD analysis project Ga0155588, IMG submission 107245) | Gammaproteobacteria bacterium RIFCSPHIGHO2_12_FULL_41_15
CCTGTTAATACCGGGATGGCCGCGATTAAATATGGCGCGACAATGATCGCCACAGTAGATATCGCAATCACTATCAAAATCTGCATACAGCTTTGCTTATGCTGAGCAAATTCAATATGTGGCGATAGGTTACCGATAAGAATCGACAGAATTTTTTGCAATGGAACATTGTCATCAGACGTATCATGCAACACCTGTAACGGCGGAATATGCAAAATCACGCCAAACTGTAGCGTCGCTGACACTGGATATCCGTTCGCAGCAGCAATTTGCTTGGCATATTGAACACTACCAGTGGTTACTTTTGAAACTTGTGCGAAATTCATTCCAGCTTGCTCAACCGTATATTTCGCTATAGCTAAGGGTGGCATCGAGCTCATTGGAGATGGAATAAAATTATCCCAGCCATCTGATTTACCATTTTTTGCAATATAATCAGCAAGCGTATAAGGTCGTGGCTGATCCACCATAAGCTGCACCGGCGAAACGACACTAAACTCCATATGATCATAGTTGCCACCCAATCCTGAACACTCTGCTACCCTCATCGCACTAAAATCTATCGGTAAACCTCCTCGAACTGTTGGCATATGTTGGCCTGGAGCATGAGATGAGCCGACTATGGTTTTGGTACGTGGGTTATCTTTATAAGTGTAAGTTAAGAAATATTCGTTATCAGGGCCAACAAATCCCTCCTCAATAGAGGTATAGTTAAAAGCATCCAGGAACGACATCCAGCCATCTAAACCCTCTGAGACATGGATGGTCCGCAATATGATCCCATCATGAGTGACACCATAATCTAATGCAGAAGGATGATAATTATTAGCTTGCTGACGGTTATCATCATAATTTACCGAAGCAGATGCGAAGCAATTAGCATCATAAAATCGTTGTGCTGCTTGTATAGCTTTAGTATCTCCTTGTGGGTTCATAGTTGATCCCGATACATTAACCAGTTGATCGAAACCAACATTATCGTATTTTGAATTAAGATTGATTGCAGAGGTATGAGTGCCATGAGAATCATGAGTGGTAATAACAGTGTCTGCATTCAAGAGACTCTCAGTGGAATTATAGGTATATTGTGTAGACTGTTGTGCCTGACCACGACTTAGAATACTTTGTCTCTGCAGACCATCGTCAAAATAGTATAAATCGTTAGAATATCCCGTCGATTCATAATATTTATCAACCCATTCCGAGCCATTAACGTTATAGACACGAACCGTATCAATACCATTAGAGCTAGTTGTAAGTAATCTTGCATCATCGTCATAAAACAATTTCGTTAAAGTGCCTTGACAACTCTCAGTATCTCTTAAATTTCCTTGATAGGTAAATTCATATCCATTCGCAGGTTGTATATCTTTATCAACTAATGAACCTTCATGAACTTTCGGTCTATTCGCTTTATCAAAGGTGTTCCACAGACTCGCCGAATAAGGCCCATTCGCTTGTGATTGAAAATTGACGACAATATTGCGCCGATTACTAGCTGCATCATACGACACATTCATGGTGGCATTCGTATCTCGCACAAATGATTTTCTACCCAGCGGATCTAAAGTCATCGTCATAGTGCGAACCAGGTTATTAATTAATTTTACTTCGCGATGAATACAGCGACTGTTTTTATCATACGCGTAGGTAGAACTTCCTGACATCGCATTATCTAGAACTGAAATCAATTGGCCTATAGTATTATAATCGTATGCGAGATTTTGATTTGGCGTTGGCACCATACTGTAACCAATTTGACTACCTGGTACCCAAGCATCGTAGGTATGTAATGTGGAGGATGCCGCGTCAAAGTAGTGGCCCGTCACCGAATAAAGCTTCATATATTGTCGATAATCAGGGCCACCCGTTGATGTCTTAGTCCGCAGTTGTGACTTGTTATCAAGCACTTTGGTAATCTCGGTACCGTCAGGAAGCACAGTCTTAAGAGTCACCCCAAAAGGAGTCATTTCCGTATTCGACAAAATTGACCCACCCGGCAAATGAGTCATCTTTAGTTCGCCACTAAAATGGTATTCATATTGCGTCATGTATTGATCACTATTCGGCTCCATAAACGCAGATACGGCGCCACACGGATCAAATGAGTAATAATTGGTGCGTGATGCCAGCGTACCAACGAGCTCACTATTTCGGTTGCCTTTTTCATCAAAGGTCCTCTTATAAGAACGCCCCAACTGGGTGACGGTTTGTTTCAGCTGATCTAAACGATCAAAAGTATTAGTGAAAGCAACGCCATTACCCGAGGTGGTTTTCGCCTTTCGACCAAAAATATCAAGGGTATTGAATTCACTTTGAACGCCATCACCTAAAATGACTTGTATAACCTGTTCCGCCACATTACGTAGTGTTGCAATGGTATTGTTATTTGGATCGGTTTCGCCAATTTTGTGAGCCATTTTATTATAGCCTTCTTTTTTCTTCGGTCTGGCTCTCGTTGCAACACCATGCTCATCAACCACATCAACTTCTGGATAGGTCGTTAATGTCGGTTTTTTGGCTGTGGTGACAAACTCACGGTCCACCTTATTTCCTATGGCGTCTGTTTCTCCAACACGATTATCAAATGTGTCGTGAGTAAAGTCTTTTTGCGCACTGACTGCCTCGTATTGGGAATCACCTTCACTTTGATAGACAGCACCACCATCACCGATGATCATGGTAGGAAGGTCTTGTTTGTCTGCTGATGATGTTCTATCCACTCTATACGGGTAGGCTCCTGGTAATAAGCCAGTAACATCAAGGACTAAGCCGTAGTGATTTACGGCCAGCGCTTGTTTTTCGTTCCAAGCGGTCGATGGCGTACTTTCATCTAGATAGCTAATATTCGGAAGCGGTTTACCGACCAAATTCGGCAAAGGGGCTAAATATTGCAGTTGTTTTGGTTGAAAATGATATGTCGTGATAGTCTCGTCTGGCGTAACGTGTTGGGGTCCGCTCAACAATAACCATTCAGCATCTGAATCTGGTGCACACTCATCATCGACGTCTGAAATGACAGGTAAGCGCACATCAGGCGGACCATCAAATCGGTTTGCCGATGCGATTGTCGCTAAATGAAACTCGCGACAAAAGTTGTTGCGCTGATGCTTAGCATGAATGACATCACCTATTCCTGCGTAAGATTCATCATTGTAGATTAATAACGAATTATCATGATCTAGCTTAAGCGACAACTTCAAAGAATGTACTGTTTTAACATTTTTATCGAAGACTGTATTACAAATTAACTGATTGCCTTTGTCATCTTGGTAATGTCCTTTGTCGGTACCAGGCTTAATCGTGTCTTTATGTAGCTGCGGCTTATCATCGGTATCGTCGTAATGGACTTCGATTTCAACCGGACAACTTTGAAAGTCTTTAGGTAAGCATGACCATATGTCAAGCTCACCATGCTGATCTAAAGTTAAGAGTTGAACGCCCTGCTGAATATCAATTTCTCGCGCTAATAACGAGGTTGGCGCTGTTTTCGTATAAATATGCACAGGCAATGAAGTCACAGTTGATACGGTGGTTCCCACTACCGCCTTGACACCATAAACACCTGAAACTGGAATAGACGACATGGTATTAAGGTCAACAAAGTAATGACCAGAAGCCGCATCCTTATGAACTGGATATTGTGGACTAGTGGCAGAACCGTCTGCTGGAACTAACTCAACGGCTGTTAAACCATCTACGTGGCCCGATAACCAGAGGACATGGTCATCTTTAATTTCGACCACCATATTGACGCCACCCGCGATTCCATTATTCACGGCAATAGTTCCAACACATTTATTTAGTGGCTCAGTTTTACTGGGGTTAGTCGCATAATAACAGATCAATTCAAAGTCGTATTCGTCTGTCGGTAGTGTGGAGATATCAACACCCATAACCCCCTTAACATCCGACAATGGTGCTGCAATGAGATCCTTGACTACTGGCGTCTTGCGACCCTCTCCTCGATGGTAGAGTGACACTTTAATGGTTACCGTCGATGCAGTAAATTCCGCCCAACAAAGTCTCATTTTGCCATCATGTATTGCAACTTGAGTATTCAGCTGAATCGGTAGTTTTGCCAAATTTAATGTCGAGTATCCAGGAAATGCTTCGCGCATCACACGGCCACTAGGATCAGGATAATACTGTGTTAACTCGATCCCAGGTTTTGATAAAATATGTTGAAGTTCTTCATAATCGAGTGTGCCTAAATCAGTTCCGTTTTCATCTGCGCCATTCGCATTTTTTACTGTAAAAGAAGATCCTACAGAGTGAATCAACGCCGTTGCGCGACCCGTTAAATCGAACAATTTAACTTGTTCGACACCTTGAGAACGGTTAGTAAACCATTCGTTACCGCTTGTGTCACGTTTACTATCTTTAAAAAATTCTGCAGTAGCAGTGGTATAACCTCCTCCTTCTGCAATATCATCACCAAATGCATCATACTCCGTTGTGGTGACTCGATACTCTTGCTCATCACGACGATAAACCATTCTCACAGCTTGATCAAAGCCACTAAAAAACCAGCATTGTTCATCAATGTGTGGCCCTTGATGAGAATCTATTTCACTCGGATTAGTTAATAAATTGAATTTTCGAGCTATCTTTCTCGACCTAGTATAGGTTATTCCTTCTTGGTGACCTTCAGCATTTTGTTTAATCGATAATACCCCTCGGATATTTTCATACAAATGCAAATCCACTTGGTCTTTACTTGCATCGGGTGCTGCTGGTTCTGGCAGTACGTCTAGCGTGGCGGATGATGCTCCATTAATAAAACGAGTAATCGAAGCTTTTTGACCATGTGAATCGATACCAAAATAAGTTAATGGAATCAAAGTCCGTGAAGTTCCTGATCCATCCACCCCTGGACGCGGTACTCCAGCAGACGCAATCTTAATATTTCGAGCATCATAATACTCATAACTGGTATTACCATTACAATCGGTGGTACTGGTTTTATGATCGAGGTCATTATAAGTGTACTTGGTCTCTAAATCTTGAGGAGCATTGTCTGTTACCGGTCCTGGTGGTGTACCCACGCTTGCGCTAACACTATGAGTCTGCACATGAAGCTTAGTACTGATTTCTACTCTTCCCAATAAATCATATTTCTTCGTAGACTCGATGTCTTTTACACTATGAACGCAGAGGGCATCTAACTCAGCTAGTGTTAAGTCATCTATGTGCTTACCGCTTGGAACCGTGATAGCCGTAGCAAACCGGCATGATGCAGCCTCTTGATTGAAAATATTAATTTGTTTACGTGTCACTCTATACTGAACATCGACCGACTCGAGATCATCATCAGTCATTCCTGATTGAATAGCTTCAGCGGTAGCTAGCTCGTGTCCATCTTTGCCCATCCAACGCTGCTTGAAATAATCGAGTTTAGGCTTTGATGGAAAACGTCGCTTTACAACAGAGGTTTTTTCACCAAAAGCATTAACGGAATATAGCGTTTCTGGTTGTGCAATAGTAATAGTAGGCTTTGATTTATCTGGGTAACAGCAAACCACCGGGCTCTTGCGTATGCTAATCATATCACCCTTGCGGTTATACTCGAAAAATGTTTGTCGATCTTTTCCGGGTGTTTGCTTCACACGTTTAGCAATTTCACAGATTGGAATGCCAGTATCAACGTATTTTGAGCAATCAAGATCGAGGTAGGCCGCATAAGCCGTTTTTGTTAGAATTTTACCGAATGAATCACAATCGTTACGGGTAACGACTGCTTGTTTACCAACTGGAGCACTGGGATCATAGTGTACTCGAAAACGCTCGCAATCGCTTGAGTCATAAACATGAAACACCCAAGCGCCACTTTCCTTACCTTCACAAACCATCTTGCCACTACCATTGATCACTTTGGTCGTTCTAACGACATCCGAAAGCGTCGGCATATCCGAAAAGCTAGCGGCTTTGCTAGGGTCATCAATGGCAGCATTATTCACCGAAGTCCCTAAACAATGGTTATCTGCACTATACGACAGTTCAACCTCACGCGCGTTAGCAGGTGAAGCAAAATCTTTGATGATTCTTGTCAAGTTGTTATTATCATCATATTCATTTTTTTCGACTACTGAACGAAATGCAGGCGTACTGGCAAGCAAGGCACCCGACGTGGGGTCACGGGTTACATCGCTAACCATAACCGCTGGAGATGTTTTGGTAATCAAACGTTTGGCTTTATCATAAGTGTATGACCAAACAGCACCACTGCGATCGGTATGAGTTTTAATATTTCCTAAATTATCATGATCATAAATATCTGTTTTACCTAACGCATTAGTGACTATATGTTTACGACCCGCGTTGTCATATTCAAATTTAGCAATTCTATCACCTTTTGTTGGGTCGGGTGATCGAGATCGACACTTAGCCATCAGATCATCATAGTCCTTGCAAGCATCAATGGGTTCTTGATACTCAATTTTTTTAAAAGTGTTGCCAAGCTCGTCACGCTGATATTCAACGACCGCCCCATTGGGTGAAACTATGAAATCAGCCTTATTAAACACATTGAAAACATTGGTCGTCACCCTGTCATGCTCGTCATCTTTAGGAATTTTAATCTGATCTACAGGTAATTTTGCCAGGCTCGCAGGATCGGCCACCTGGGTTGCATAACGGATTTTTTGTATTATACGACCTTTCTTATCAAACACATGCTCACGCACAAATCCTTCGGGATCAATACCGAATCGCAGTTGTCCTGCAGCATCATGGATATAGTAGTTCTGCCGATCTTTACTCGAGGTTTTTAAAACTTTAGGGATGTCTTCAGTGGTTAATGACGTAATGTTCGTGGCATCAATGGGTTCACTATAACCAATAACCATGAATTTATTTGACACACCATCATAACGAGTCTCTTTAACAATCGCCTCATAAGTATCAGTATCTATATTCTTAACAACCTTTAAACTATATACCTCACGATGATTTTGATCATAGTAAAAATAGGTAAGCGGATCACTGTCGCTAGCCGCTAGTAACGCTTGTAACTCAGAAATCGTCGTAGTGTCTGACAGTTTGGTGGGATCTACAACAGCATCATATTGTCTCTGATAATATTTTCTATGCGCTTGATCGTAACCCCATTCGGTTACAGCGCCTTTGGCACTTACTTTGAAACACTGATTACCACATCCATCATAAAAAACATGTGATTTTCCTTTCTTCGGATCCTGATGTGAAACAACACGCCCTGCCATATCCAGGGTATTTTGCACTGAAATCGATAGTGGAATATTTACAGATGTTTCTTGGGTATAGTCTGTTGTAGGATCAATGACCTTACCTATCGGGCGTGCCAGTTTATCCTGTGAAAAAGCAACATGATATTGATTCGTGCTGGCAGAATCGCCCTCATATGAGTGAGTCCGCTGATGCTGCCCATTATATTCACTGCTAGTGATGTTTTCGTCCTGTGTGCCCAGAGCTTTTGTTACCTTTATCGCTAAGCCACGTTTATTAAATTCACTTTTCTCACTAACTTGACGCGGATCCGTCACTAATGCTGGACGCCCTAGTGCATCAGGTTGAATTGTCGTTGTAAGATTTAAACCATTATGGTGGAGTTTTACGTCCTCATCCACTGCTGAGACCTCACACCATGCCTGGCCATCTGCAGTAAAGTCTTCAATGGTCTGAGTATGTTGACAAGCCTCGTTATACTGATACTTTGTCACTACATCAACGGCATCTTTATTGGTAATGTGCTGACCCTCAGTATCCCAAGTGTCTGTAGTAGCATTTCCCAGTTCATTTGTAGCGGTTTCAACTTCCCCATTCGGCGCATGCGTCCACGTTTTTGCTTTACCAACACTAGCAAACTCTTCTGCAACCTTTTCGCCAAACGTGTTATGCGTAATTTTCTTTTCAGTACCAGCAACAGGAGGTATTGAGGTTACGCTAGCTTCTTTCTGCGAATACGTAAATTTCGATGAAACATTATATGCATCACTATCCTCTTCAATTTTTGAAAAGCGGTTATACTTGTAAGTGTGCTGCACCACATGGTTGTTATCGGTGACTGTCTCTTTCCTTCCAAAACAGTCATAACTAAATAATGTTTCAGACTTAACCTCGTCAACAATGCGAGTCACCTGACCAAAAGAGTTTTCATACTCATGACTCAAAGTAGATTGTAATGTTTTATCAGCTGAAGTATGTTGAGTGGTAATCAAATTACCGCGCGGATTATACTGGTGTGAAATCGTCAAACTAGGTGACTTCGCATCAACCGGGAGAACTTTCTCCGCAAGTTCATCAAAGGCATTATACGTCGTTTGAGTAACATATCCGTCACCATCTGTATGTGTATATTGGTGACCACGATGATCATAGGTGAATTGATCTTCAACATCATCCGCATGGGTTTTGATTAATGCCTTGACGGCATCATCAATAAAGCCACCCGATAGCTCTACTAACTTTGCACGATCAATCTTAGTCACATAGCGAGTGGTTTTAACAATTTCTGAGAAACCATTATAATCATGCTGAACAATCGCTCCCATAGGATCAATGATCAGAACTGGACGCCGATCAAAATCGTAATAATAGACTGTCGACACACTCAGAGTGTTAGTACTTTTTAGCTTAAGGCCAGTTGAGTCATACGATATCTTAGCACTATATTGCTGCCAAACCTCATCCATCTGTTTTTTTTCTTCAGCAGGATCTAATTTCTTGGCCTCTATTTCCGCTAATTTATGGCCTATAAATTTATTTGCCACTCTTACTGCTTGACACCAACCGTCATATTGAGTCAGCGTTGTTCGTGTTTTATCTGAATCAGTTAAGCTAGTGATATCTGAGACATACCTAGGATCATAGTCACGCACGCTTAGTAAATTACCCATAGCATCAAATGTCTTGACTATGCCATGTTCATATTGATCGTGTTTATCTAGAAGCTTGCCCAACTTGTCATATGTCATGCTTGTTTCTTTATCTTCATCATGAGCATCAGGCTCAGCTGGACGTGTTCGCGCATTGATGACTTCAACGGTATTATAAAATTCTTTGACTGTAGCTGTTTTTCCAGTTGGATGATATTTATACGCTGTTAGATATGCTGTTTTTTTACCGGCGAGCTCTGCTTGGAGTTCAATTTTGCCGCGAGCATTACGATATGAATACGTATGTGAATCTTTACCAGCAACCAATGTCGGTCGCATTTTATTGAAGTCCGCATCTCGAATCGCAGCACGATTGGGCGTGCTATAACGAATATGCTCAATCTCCAAGCCATTGCCATCAAGAACAAACTCTTGAACCCAACCATCACCGTCAATAGTCGCTATGACATGACCATCACGATCATAGTAGGTCGACTGCAACCTGTCCTTGCTGAGGTTTGCCGTTAAAGTAATCGGCTTGCCCGCTTTCAATAAAGTTAAGTTATCTTGTAATATTGGATCTGCATACTTTAATACTCCCACCTTACGGTTCATTTCATCATAGAGATGCTCCGTGATAAAATGGTCGCCATCAACTGTATATTGTAATCGATGTGATTCATCATAAAAGTCATAATAAGAACGATCATCAGCGTTGGTTTTCACATAGGCCAGCACCAATTCACCGGTAGGAGTATGCCCTAGCTTGCTAGCATCAATTGCATTAACATATTTGACATGACAGTGATACCTGTTTTTTACATCAAATAGGTGCTGTTCAACCACGCCAGCGGCCGATACTGTAAAACCTAGTCTCCCCTGTTGATCATAAATCGTATATGTGTCGGTATTATCGGGGTGATGATGCACGATCGCTCGCGCCGCTGCATCTCTTGATGTTCGAGATTCTCGCGTCTCAGATTGCCCTGCGGCATTGATTGCAAGATCTCTTTCGATTTTTTTATTACCAAGGTTATCAAGCAAGTGTAGTTCTTGTCGACCATTCGGCTGTTTCACAGTGACCGTCAATGGTGTCGGCGATGTTCCCGTAGCCAAAGTATAATTGTATTCTGTCTCTTTACCCTCAGCATCTGTCTGGAGCAGTGGTCGTTTTAAAAAATCTCTATCTATACTTGTCGTAGCATATTCATCTAGTCCAGACTCAACTGCGAATCTCTCATTCGTTTGCTGACAATTTCCATAGTCGTCCCATTGACATTTCTTTACCCCCATCTCATCATCGGAAAGACCACTGCCATCTGGTTTCACTTGTGCATAACGCCTCGTCTCAGTAACCAAACCACGTGAATTTCTATCATGCTCAATTCTAATGATGTCAGTTGGATTTTGCTTAGATTCCCAGGTGCGCATTTCAATAAGCCCAGGAGCCAAATGTGGTGCTGGTTCGGGTTGAGAAGTATCATAACGACCGACTGTATAATGCTTTTCAGTTTTTATATTCCAGTTCTCATCAGGCTCATAAGCCACTACACGACCTTCCGCACTAATTTTATAGTATAAAAAGGTTTTCATAGCCCGCGAATCATAATGTTGAGGATCAATAGGCTGTCGATCATATACAAATCGGGTGGCTACTGGGTATTCAGCAGTGGGCAAGGTGTTTTCCACTACTTCTAAATTAGGACGATCAGTCGATAACTCATACCAATATTGCTTACATTGTCCATTTGGCCGTATATGTTTTGTCAGCAATCCGTATTGGTTGTTATGTTCAAATGATTCTATTGCTCCGTTTGGATGGGTGATACTAGCGATCTGCCCTTCATCTGCATAACTATATTTTGTGATATCTGGAGGCATAGGCACCTGATAACCATTATACTGAGCAACGGAAGACATTCTCTGCTGATCATCAAAACTGAGATCTACCTTATGAAAGCCACGAATTTCAGCGGTGACAGTATCACCATTACGAGTAAAGAACATTTTGCTAAAATCTTCAATAACGCTGATATTTCCAACTGCAATAGCGGTGACAGTGCCAGTTCCATTGATATCAAAAATGGCATGATTACCGTCATCTTGAGAGATATTATTTATTACCGGTGTATCACCCCAATAGTCATATTGGGTGGCATATCCTTCTGGATGTACATGATCGCTCGAGGTGGTTGATTGCCTTAATCGATTCAATGCATCAAATTGATAGGTTTGTAAAAGTAATGGTGATTTTCCAAGAGCAAGGAGATAAGTGCTCTCAACATAACTTTTATCAGGATTGTCTTCACGAATAATTTGGTATTGATAGCCAGACGAACCGGTAATTAAATGTAGTCTGCTATTTTTATCATAACCAAATGTAACCGTTTGCCCAGACGCATCAATACACGATCGCATCAATCCATCTAGATCAAAAAACTCCACCGTTTTTGTCAACGGATGATAACATGTCCACATATTAACATGTTCATCAAATTGTATGTATGGCGTTCCGTCACCACATCCAGGTCCATTATACACACCTGTTTCGCCGACTTGATTAAAAGTAATTTGGCAACCATCGGCTTCAATTAATACTGCTGTTTTACCTAGCGTTGGCGTCCTCGATGGCATTGTAGTGAGCTTTTTAACGGGCATGCGCCAATTTGGTTGGCCAGACAGTGTGTCTGCTTTACTGTTATAAACATAGGATACATCGATAGGAAGACCAAATTCAGGGAAAGCATGCTTATGATCCATTAAAACAATATTATTATTAGCCAAATTCAAATATACCTGTACATCAGCTTGCCCTAATGCACGAGATGCCAACACATCTCCGATTTGATTTTGTGAACTATAAGATACTCCCAAGCTACTACCTGCAATGAGGTGATACGGAAAATTCTTCATTTGATTGCTCCTTAAAAAAATACTAGCGTGTATTAGTCACGCCACTATTCTCTAAATCCTGTAATTGATTATTTGTGTTACTCTGTGAATTACTACGAAATAGTCCAGATTGATAGCAATATCTACGATGTGCTACAAAGGCGGCCGATAACATGCTTAGAAGCACCGCACCTATGCATATCATATTAAAATTGCTAATAATTGCAGTATCAGGGTCATTTATTACCAGCGGCGTAATCATTGAAGCCAGCATAACGACTAAGCTTTCTGGCACGAGCGGTAAGGCCACACCCTGGTTCTGCTCATTTGGGCATCCACGTATCCCAACCTCACTCGCATCGAAATCATTTGCCTGTAACAATATATCGGTTACCTGCATTAGTGCACTCGGTAATACTTGACACAACGCACGCGCACCTCGATTGGCAATACTAGCATTATTCAATTCAATGGTACGTAATTGAGTTGCCGGCTGAGCATCATGTATAGCACGCATCACATCATTATGCTGTCCATCCGCACCGATAAATTGTGCATAAGGATGATTTGTAGATGGCAAACGGACTAGCTGTCTAGCAAGCTCTCTAGCATTATCATCACCAATCACATTCGCAGAAGCCGATAAAATTCTCAACTGTGATTGACGCACAACTTCTATTATTTTTTGAAAACCGTAGGCCGTCACAAAGCAGTTGGTAATATTTAACACGCTAAGTTGCGTTCTTTGCAGCGCATTCGCTAGAGGTGTTCCAACAGCATTCATCAATCGGTTATCTGCTACATTCAAGTATTCAATTGCACGAGGCAAAAGATTAAATAAAATGATCGCCGACGCTTCTGTTAATTGAGTATCACTTAAATCTATGAAAACCAGATTCTGAAGAGAGGCGATAAGGGTTTTGATTGCATTGACAGATCCGATATCCATCCCAGACAAATTGATAGCTGTTAAGCTCGTAATATTTTTTAACAAAAATTCAGCGGCTTGTATGCAGGCCTCATCGAGCTGATTATAACTAAAATCCAACGCCTGTAATCGAGACGTAACATTAACTGTAGCCTGAAGAACTTGCATAAATGCGTCACACATCATTCCATTATAAGAGACACTAAGGCGCTGCAGAAAACCAAGCGAGATAACTGATGATATTGCGGCAATACCAGCTGAGCTAATATAATTATCTGATATATCTAGCTGCGAAATGTATTGTAAATATGGAGCAAGTATTACCAGTGAGGCATCGCCGATATCACAACCTACCATTGAAAATGTGCTTAGATTAATAGATGCATTCAATCCACTTCCAATCAGGCGCATATCCGTACTAATCAAACTATTTTGACTCACATCTAATTTCACTAATGAAGAGCCATTTAGCGCCAGTAAATTGAAAGCGCCCTCGATTCCCGCTTTACCAGCCGCTGTTTTTCGTAATATCAACTCGAAAACTGTGTGACTTAACTGTAGTAAATACACAAACACCTGCAAAAAAGTAAAATCATTAATCGGATTACCACTGAAATCCACTTTATACAGTTGAGGCATTTTAGACAGTATTGGCAGCAAAACTAACACAGAATCATTTTCGAGTGAGCAATTTACGAATGACATATTGCTCATGGTGATACTATTATTGATTCCAGACGCAATCGCCTTCATGCCATTTACACCAATCTGTTGATGATCAAATACCATGATGCCAAGATCACGACCGACAAATAATTCCGAAACTGCCAACCACTGTTCATCGGACAGTACCAAATATGGAGGTGTCATCACAGACATATCTATATGCGAGAAACAAGTGCTTGGAAATTGATTTAACAATGAGAACAGCTGCTTCCAATTAGCTAACGTCCAGAAGAGTGTAGAAACATGACCAAGATTTAGATATGAAAAATCAAAATCACTACGATGAAGAGCATTACTATATAATTGGTTCACTTTTGAAATGATATAATCTGTAGAAGAACCACTTCCGAGCAAACTCGTTAAACACCCTTGACCTGTCAGTGAACTTACATAATCTACAAACCCATAGTCGCAAACTGTACAATCATAATTTCCAATTTCATCAATAAACCGCCAATACATTTCCTTTTTAGTACAGCTAATCATCGATGCGAGAAAAATAAATGCATCCGCCAGCTTTTCAACAATCAATCGTCGATATTGAAATGCTGCAATGGTTGAAAGAACAAATGTAAAGCAATAAAGTAAATACAAAAGTATTTGTGATGCACGACTTCCATTTAGTAATCCCTGCTGCCAAAGCTCAAACGCTGTCGCGTATGACATTATGCTAGATGTCTGGCCAATTTCTAGCAATTGAGATTGTAACTCTTTCGGAGGATCACCTGGCATAGGGCGAAGTGGTCGCATCATATTAGAAAGGTGATAATCATATCCTCTACCAATAGCCCTTCCAATCGTGTTAACAGCAATTAATCTGGAAATAATATTATTATCGGGTTGTAACGCATAGAAATAAATTATTCTCAATCTACGACGTTTTTCAGACAATTGAACATTACCCCATAATATATTTTCACGCTCAGCAAAAAGGTTGATATTGTTAATGCCATGCACCACATGATGTAGTGGATATATGTTTAATCGATTGAATTTATATCTTGAAAAGCTACTTTCACCTCTATTCACTTCAGGTGATTGCAACAAGAGATTAGCCACCCCCGTAATTAACGCCGCGGTTGAAAATAAACAAAAAACAATCCAATAAGATCCTTCAGCAGGCATGTCACTGCCAAAATTAGCAGTTAATGCGCTATGATCAGCACCATAATTCTTCGATATTCCAAAAAAGACATTAGTTGCACCATTCTTGAAATATGGTTTTACAATGAATGTCACCCAGTCAGCAACCCAACATGCTAAGAAGGTAGAAAAGAAAAATGGATTAAACCAAAGTACATTTTCAACCAAACTCAACCCATCCAGAAATGCCGCTAACCTTCGAATATGAGAACTTGCTTGAGTATTACGAGTGTCTAATCCATAACGGGCATAAATGATATTTTCAACCAACCCTCGGTTTATCATACTCATAAATCTTTGGTAATAGGATCTTGCGTCAATAAAATCTGTATATGCAATTACGGGTGCGCCAACCTCATCTTCTCCGACGGTCGAGTGATTGCTACTCGAACCAATCCTATCATTCAATGACTCGATGCTATTGCCCTGCAATAATAGATGTGCCACATCCTCTAAGTGACGGACCTCATGCCTGTCACTGGCTTCATCCACTATAACATTAAGTCTATCACCGCTAGTCGTTAATCGAAAAACAGGCCCCTCTACACCATATGTTACACGTTGAATTAATTCATCCTCAGAGTCATCCGCCACACACACTTCAATTTGACATCTTATGATTCTTGCCAAAGCTCCAAGTATACCTACATCTTTATTTTCAACATAAAACGACAGGGGTGCCAATAACTCATCGGCACCCATTATAAAGACTTTACAGCAATTTTTCGCTTGATATCGTATAGTTATTTGTTGACAGATATCATCGAACATCTCCATTGCTCTTTGCAACTCTTCCAAAAACAAGGCACACCGTGTATCGTAATTATCACAATGTTTGAGATCAGAAAACTCCTTTCCAAAAGCATCAATCATAGCATTAGCCTGACGCCATAAGCTTTGCTCTTCATTGAGTTTGAACTTTATATCTTTTTTCGCAAAAACTCTGTAATCGTTTTTTAATCTTTCAACCACCTCTGCAAGTTTTGCATAGTGTTCAATGTATCTTTCTCGTGATCTTTGAAATTCTTTGTGAGCGATCAATTTGGGAGGAAAGTTATCTGCCACCATCACCGCAAATATTTCCCTGGCAACCAATTTGCGAATGTGCTGGTTTCCAAGATTATCTAACAATAGTTTTTTTGCGTCACCTCCTGGAAACTGATACTCAAAAAAGTTGTGTGATTTTCTTGCCCTTAATGTAGAAGGCAGACTAATTTGTCGCATTTTTTTACCCTTCGAGGTAGATATGTAAACGAGTATTTGGGCATTAATTGTTATACACATGAAAGTGGAATTTTATAGGCTCTTCCGGAATGCCCGTGGTTTTAAAGCTTGCTGTCATTGCGATACGCAAGTGAAGCAATCTAGAAAATACAGGCTTTCCACTGGATTGCTTCGCTTGCGTATCGCAATGACGGGATATCACTTTTGCAAAATCACGACAATTCCCAAAGAACCATTTTAAAACAAGCCACATAAATCGTTTTTATTTTGTCCTACACAATTAAATTGCCCATTACAACATTGAGTAATAAAAACTCTAGAGGAAGTTCTCTTTAGTTTACCCAAACAAAAGAGAGGAATAATGTCTCATACCTTTTTATTCAATGCCAGATTTCATTTATTCCTAATTGTATTTGATCAAGCATTAATCAAATCAACAAGGTCCGAAAGTTTCTCTCATTCCGGTGGTCAGTTAGATCAAGCTACTCACTCAGTCCTTTTGAGTTACCGCTGAGCTGGTGAAAATCATGTAGTGGCAACCTATGATTCTTTACACACCTTTTGTTCCAATTTTTTTGACAAAATAAACGTTGTAATTCTTTTCGCTTGAACTGATTTCCAAATTAATAAAAATTTTTATAGCATTTTATTTTTTTATTGAATACTATGCCGCATCAAACGAAAGGAAGATTCAATGAGCCATCACCCAGAACCTGAAACGGTTGTTGTTAGTCCAGAAGAATTTATTGCGCTTGAACAGCGAATCAGCGAATCGAATTTATCACTCGCAGATAGTGCACTAGCTATCCAATCACTTCACTTTATGTTTTGGCTTCAAGATCATTAGAGCACGCAAAACTGAGCATCAAAAAATTACAACTGTTATTTAAGATTGCGTCAGGTAGCGGCAACAAAAGCGCTAAAAATAAGCTTAAAAATTATAATCAAAATGCTGATAAGTAAAAAGGAGGTTCTTTGGGAATCGTCGTGATTTTGCAAAAATGATATCCCGTCATTGCGATACGCCAGCGAAGCAATCCAGAGGAAGTCCTGTATTTGCTAGATTGCTTCGCTTCGCTCTCAAAGAACTTCCCCATTGATTCTAGGATTATTTATCAAAAAAGTTCTTTGCTGATGTTTGCCCCCAGGGGGCTAGGGTGCTCGCAATGACAGCAAGGGTTAAAACCACGGCAATTCCGGAAGAGCGAGAATTTTTTCGAATCAAAATCGTTTCAAGATGCCCCAAGATGTAAGATCAAAACTTAAATGGGTGACCGCGCGCAGTATAGTATACCTATTTAAATTACGATATCATTGCGCGGTTTGTCTACCAACCCTAGGAAGTAATATGTCCTTTACTGTATCTGATCGCTCTAAAGTCATTCAACCCTCAGCCACCCTGGTTATCAGTCAAAAAGCACGAGAGTTACGCGCTACAGGTGTGAATGTGATTTCTTTGAGCGCCGGAGAGCCTGATTTCCCAACACCAGAGCATATCAAACAAGCAGCAATCGATGCCATTCATGCCAATCACACACACTACACAAACGTTGATGGTATTCCTGAATTAAAAACAGCGATTGTGAATAAATTTAAAAATGAAAATCAACTCGACTTTTCTACCGATGAAATACTGGTTTCTGTAGGTGCTAAACACAGTCTTGCCAATTTATTCCAAGCTTTATTAAATCCTGGCGATGAAGCCATTGTGCCTGCACCCTACTGGGTTTCTTATCCTGACATGATTGCTTTAACGGGTGCGATGCCGGTCGTGATTCATACGGATATTCATCAATCTTTAAAAATAACACCAGAGCAACTGGAAAAAGCTATTACACCTCGAACGAAATTAGTGATTCTCAATAGCCCTTCTAATCCATCAGGCGCAGAATATACGGCTGATGAATTAATTGCGTTAGGTGCTGTGATTAAAAAACATCCCAACACAATGATTGTTTGTGACGATATCTATGAACATTTACGTTGGGACGATAAACCGTTTTATACATTACTGAATGTTTGTCCTGAACTTCGCGAACAAACCATTGTGATTAATGGGCTTTCAAAAGCTTACGCGATGACGGGTTGGCGTATAGGTTATGCCGCAGGCCCTGCGGAACTCATTAAAGCAATGAAAAAATTACAATCGCAATGCACATCAAACCCCTGCTCTATTTCACAATATGCTGCAGTGGCTGCATTAAATGGTGGTTTAGAATCTATTAAACCCATGGTTGCGGCCTTTGAAAAACGCAGCCGTGCTTTTGTCGACGATCTCAATAAAATTTCAGGATTTAAATGCTTACAAGTTAAAGCAGCTCTTTATGCCTTTCCGAATGTTGAAGAGGTCATCAAACGATTAGGATTAAAAGATGATGTGGCATTTGCCGAGTTTTTATTAGAAAAAGCTCATGTGGCCGTTGTACCTGGTACAGCGTTTGGTTTACCAGGTTATATACGCATGTCATTTGCGACATCAGAAGAACTGCTGCAAGAAGCAGCTAGACGTATTAAAAATCTCTAGCGGAGTGTGTCAATTAGACATGGCAAGCTTTAAACAAAAAATTTTTCTCTTACTCATTGCATTAATTGCTGCTCTAGGTGGCATTTTATTTGGCTATGATACCGGTGTTATTTCTGGCGCATTAATTTTTATTAAACCCACTTTTCACCTATCTACTTTTCTGACAGAGGTGACTGTCAGCTCAGTATTATTGGGCGCTTTGATTGGCGCTATTGGTAGTGGGCGCATGACTGATTATTACGGACGTCGTCGCTCGCTGCTTATTGCAGCGGGTGGATTTATTATTGGCACCCTCCTCTCTAGTTTTGCCGACTCAATCGCAATATTGATTGCTGGGCGTTTTATTGTTGGCTTAGCCATTGGCATTGCCTCTTTCGCCGTACCACTTTATTTATCTGAAATAGCACCCACTCGTATTCGTGGAGCTATTGTTATTCTCAATACCATTACGGTCACTGGTGGCATTGTCCTTGCTTATCTAATTGATTATGTCTATGCGCCTGCGGGTGATTGGCGCTGGATGTTTGCGATGGGTGTTTTTCCTGCCATTTTATTGGGGCTGGGTACATTACTATTACCAAGGAGCCCGCGCTGGTTAATTCAAATGGGTCTAAAAGAGCAAGCACGCATTACGCTCTGTAAAATTAGGGGTCCACATGAAGTCGAATCTGAATTAGCCGCGATTGAAGGGGTAAAATACACGGACAAAACGCGTTGGATTGAAGTTTGGCAACCCAAGTTTCGTGCTGTATTGCTAGTGGGCATTCTGCTGGCTGTCATTCAGCAGGTGAGTGGCATTAATACCATTCTTTATTATGCTCCCACTATTTTTCAATATGCTGGTTTTCAAAATTCTTCATCTGAAATTATGGCGACCTTAGGCATGGGACTCACTAATTTTGTATTTACAATTATTGCATTGTTTTTAGTGGATCGTGTGGGGCGCCGTAAATTATTACTTTTTGGCTTGGGGTTAATGACTTTGAGTTTGCTCGTTGTTGCGTTAAATTTTTATGCTGGCATTCATTCCGCCATTACTAAAATCATCACGCTAACGAGTTTAAGTGTTTTTGTTGCTGCTTATGCTTTAAGTATTGGTTGTCTATTTTGGTTAATTATCGCTGAAATTTACCCATTAAAGATTCGCGGCTTAGCAATGAGTATCGCAACTACAGCTAATTGGACAGCGAACATGACCGTCTCTTTAACTTTTTTAAGTTTGATGCAATCACTGTCACCAACTAGTACGTTTTTAATTTTTACTGGATCAAGTTTATTGAGTTTTTTGTTTTGTTATTTTTGGGTACCCGAAACAAAGGCGGTGTCGCTAGAGCTCATTGAAAGTAATTTGAGAAAAGGGGTACGGCTCAGAAACTTAGGCGATACGAATACTCTTAAATCATAAGCGCCTATATGAATACACGCTTTATCTTTATTAGCAATGCAAACTCAATTCCTCATGCGTCAATATCAAAGGCAAAATGCTTGAAATATCTTCAGAGGTCACGTAAAAATCGCAAGCATTTTTAATGCTATCCCTATAAGAGACGCCACCAAACCCAATAAAACGCGTGACAATATCCAAGCAACATAAATCATTTTGCCCATCGCCCACATAAACAATTCTGGGGTATTGCTGTAATAATTCATTAACTACTTGTCTTTTTCCACAATTTTGAATTAACAATGAATCATGATCGAAATCTTTATAATCACCGGCTGCATCAAAATAAACCTCTACAGCAAAAACATTGGCTTGGGTAATTTGCAAACGTGCTGCAAATGCTTTAACTGCTTCTGCAATTCCTGCCGAAACAACATAAATGACTTTATTGAGTTGCAATAAGCAGGCTAATAATGATTCGACACCCATGACACGTTCTTGATAATAATGATCTGCCATCAGAGCAATCTGTTTCTTACTTGGGTGAATCATATTTAATCGTTTAGCATACAGTTCAGGTGATATCCCTGTTGTTGCCATGGCTTCTTCGGTAAGTTTTGCGACGACTTCACCCACATCATTCATTTCTGCTAAATCAGTAATACCTTCAATTTTAGAAAGCGTACCATCACAATCAAATACAACCGCATCTATAGGCTTTAATAAGACCGTATCATTCATGAGCAAGGCTCCTGACACGCAAGACACCATTTATTTGCTCTATTTTTTTTAACAAATCCGCGCTTGGTTTCGTAGAAATATCAATAACGGTATAAGCGACATCCTGACGCGATTTATTCACCAGTTCATCAATATTAATATTGGCATTCGCAAATTCATTGGTAATATGCGAAACCATACTGGGGATATTGTCATTGATCACCGTTACACGATGCGCTTTTATAGGAGATAATCGTGTTTCTGGAAAATTGACCGAATTGATAATTTCACCCGTGGTTAAAAAAGCCTTTAATTGATTAGCGGCCATTACTGCGCAATTTAATTCCGCCTCGATAGTGGAGGCACCCAAATGCGGAAACATTAAAATATTTGGGATATTTTTAAATTTCGCATCGGGAAAATCACAAGCATAGCAAGATAGATGTTTATTCTGGATAGCTTCTAAAATTGCTTGATTGTCTACGACATCTGCTCTGGAAAAATTAAACAAAGCCATGCCGCGTCGCATGTCTGCAATTTCTTTGTTTGAAATGAAATGTCTTGTTTGCTCAATCAATGGTACATGTAACGTTAAAAAATCTGCTTGATAAAACAGTTCTGCCATAGTATGTGCACGTTCAACGTTGGCTGATAATTTCCAGGAATTTTCAACTGAAATATGCGGATCATAACCCAACACCCGCATACCTAGGGATATAGCACAATTCGCAACATTCAAACCAATTTTTCCAAGACCAACCACCCCTAAAATTTTTCCTGGTAATTCGCGTCCCACAAATTGTTTTTTTGCTTGCTCCACCGTTTTCTCTAAGCCTTCACCTGTTTCATCTAAGCTTGATACAAACTGACAAGCAGGAAAAATATTTCTACTGGCCATCAGCATCGACGTCAGCACGAGTTCTTTCACAGCATTAGCATTAGCACCTGGAGTATTTAACACAACAATGCCTTTTTTAGTGAGCTCGGCGACGGGAATATTATTAACCCCAGCTCCCGCACGCACAACCACTTTAACTGAATCTGGAAACACATAGTCGTGCAATTGCTGTGATCTTAATATAATACCGTCTTGCTGTGTTGAATGTTCGGCAATATGAATACCCGCTTGCTCTATGATTGATAGACCCTGTTTAGCAATTGAATTAAATTTGAGTACTTGCACGAACATTATCCCCATTCTGTTTTTGTTTATTTTTATAATGCTCCATAAATTCGAGTAATTTAGCGATACCTTCATCAGGCATAGCATTATAAATGCTGGCACGCATACCACCGACAAATCGATGTCCTTTCAAACCGATCAAACCCGCTTTTTTTGCTTGTTCTAAAAATTCATTTTCTTTTGATTTGTCGGCCAGTAAAAATGGAACATTCATCCAAGAGCGCGCTGATTTTGACACATTATTTGAATAGAAATCACTCTGATCAATATACTGATAAAGTTGATCTGCTTGCCGTTTATTTTGCTCGGCCATTGCAGACAGTCCGCCCTGATTTTTTAACCATTCAAATACCAAGCCAGCAATATAAAGACTAAACGTTGGTGCTGTATTATAAAGCGAATCCTGTTCAATATGATTTTGATAATTAAACATGGCGGGTGTGTAATCCATTTTATTCCACAAAATATCATTGCGAACAATGACAAAAGTCACACCAGAAGGCCCCATATTTTTTTGAGCACAAGCATAAATTAAATCATACTCAGTCACATCAAAAGGACGCGACAATAAAGTAGAAGACATATCTGCAACAATACATTGGTTAGGCAATAATTGAGGTAAGCTATAATTTTCGTTGCCATTAATTGTTTCATTCGTTGTTACATGGGTATACGTTGCATTTGAATCGATTAACCAAGTTGAAGGTTCTGTAAAATGATAAGGTGATTCTTTCGAAAGAATAGGAACTTCATTAATATCTCCATAACGTCGCGCTTCTTCGCAAGCGATTTCACCCCAAAGACC
>Ga0155588_1051_pt1 | contig 22326 bp, 18 predicted proteins | sample RifCSPhighO2_12_FD_107245 | JGI IMG/M metagenome (GOLD analysis project Ga0155588, IMG submission 107245) | Gammaproteobacteria bacterium RIFCSPHIGHO2_12_FULL_41_15
GCTGTGATTATTGAAGATACGAGCATGAGCCCTGATTTCAAGCCTGGCGATACAATTATCGTCGACCCTGAAAAAAAACCAAGGCCTGGGGAATACGCCATTGCCCATATAAAAAAATCTGGCGAAAACATTATTAGAAAATATCGTGAAGCGAATAATCCAGAATCACAGGAACCTCGCATAGAATTGAGCTCTCTCAACACGGATTGGCCAACTGTATTCATCAGCAAAGGCGACATCATCATCGCCACTTTGATTGAGCATCGAAGGACACTGGTTGCCATAAAAAAATAAAAAAAACCACACTCAAGAAAAAATACTACTCTCCAAAAGCCATACAGAAACACTGCACTAACTTCAGCGCCTCTTCTTCGTTGAAAAAATCCTCACGTAAAAAACCGCGCGCATTTTTTCGATTGACAACCCAATCAAAACGGCAAGATCACTCAACATCAATCCTGAATGATTCATCAACGCACGAATCATATCCTTCTGCTTGTGTGGCTTTACAGTAAAATTAATCTGAAAAACAAGGGATACCCCTTCAACCCTGTTCAATGCATACTCTCCTTAGCACATACCCGACCTTTGAAAAAGCGGTATATCTCATGCACTAATTCACTCTCTCAAAAAATCAAAAAAAGATGAACGAAAATCAATTGGTTACCTTGATTAAAATTATACTCAACTCGAGGATGAAGGAGCTGCTTCATATCCGTTGAAAAATCTTGCGCGGTTATTTTTTCAATAAAATTTTTCTCAAATAACGCGCGGGTCACCGATTGTTGTAGACAAATATTGTGTTGATCAAAAACGTCCAATACTACATCCATATTAATTAAGTTATTTTGTAGGGCATACCACAAATCAAATAAATCGCGCCCCTTTCTCCGTTGATAGAGTGCTCGCAATTTAGTACCCATTAACTCATCCAATTGATAAGTCATGATGGATGATGCCCCACTAAACCATTCGGATTGAACCTCATAATCCATTTCAACTAGATCCAGCATATGATAATGTTCCGTAGTATTAATCTCGACTTTTAATTTTGCGGGAAAATTTTCACCCGATAGATAACGATAAACAAGCTTAACACTGCGCTCTGTCATTTTTCTTTTTGGCTCACCTAACCAAGGATCAAGTGCAACACGAATCGCATTAATGACAGGCCCTATCGGCCCTGATTTAATCTGAACAAAATCGATATCCTCGCTGTAACGTGATGCCGGTTGAATATAAAGTTTATTCAATGCCGTACCACCGCGAAATACTAGTGTATTTCTAATCTCAGGCTGCTCATACAAATTCACTAAAGCCCGGCTAATAATTAAATCTTGCTCCACCATCAGCGGCGAAACCCATGGCGCTTTATCATTTTGCCATCGTTGAACAAATTTTTGAGGAATCATAAATCACTCTCAATTTCAGTATTAATAATGACACGCCAAACTTTATTCCAAGAACATCCTTTTACAGATCCAGAGACTAAAGGAACAAAAGATGGATTAATTTCATCAATATATTTTTTAAGTAATAATAATGAATCATCTCGAGCTCGAAACTCATCAGGATCAATTTTTTCTAAGATATAACCTAAACGTTGTACCCAAGCATTTTCACGAGAAGATTGCACTAATGCTAACATTTTCTTGGGGTCAATAACCTCAATTAATTCAGTTAATACCGTAGCAATGTGATTGATTCCACCCGATTGTTGAGAATACAACAATAAATCCATAGCCGTTGCTTCAGGTGTAGAGACTTTCAAATAACCCGTTGGAACAGTAACAAGTTGCGTAGGAATATCCAATAATTCTTTTTTATAAATGAAACGTATCACTACGCTGCCACACTGTATGGGGCGCATACGTTTAGCCGTCATAACTTGAGTAATTTGAGGCCGTTGATGGGCGGCACCATGAATTGCAGCAGCCGAAAGTAAACACAGGTAATAGTCGCTCTTTACATGTCTCATCACCGGGGGAAGCAATTGATTAGCAGGCAAACAGCCCAAAGAACGGTATTCTGGAGGTATTGGAACATGAAAATCCCGATAAGGAGTCACCAGCTGCCCCTTTTTCCTCAGTCGCGATACAGCCATAGCAATCGCCTGTTTTGAAACACCTAAAGACTGCTCTGCCTCCTGGCTACTAAAACCTACCTTACCAGCCTGGAGGAGTACATCTATATATTCTTTTATCATGTAACACTTCTAACGAAAAACGTTATATCTGTTACTTATTATAATATAAATTGGGTATTATGCAAATAAGATGGCGCTGCATCGCATTAATACACATGTAATCCACCAACTTACTGATTACAAAACCGGGTTATGTTATACAAACAACAATAAATCAATGCCTTGCGATGCGACTTTGTAACAAAACCAGTCTAGTGCAGCATCAAGAAATGCTATTTCAGCCTCGTCGCGTGACAAAATCCCTACATGCAATATCCTACGTTAAAATCGGCCGAAAAGTTTTTTATCGTGGGCAAGATTTAAAAAAATTTAATGGCTTTACATTCCGGTAATGAAGCTGATAATGAATTATTCATGTTCTGACAATATTCTCCAGTTACTTTGCATTTTGATGCCATTGCCGAAAAAGCAATGTCAACATCAATTAACATAAACACGAATAAAAGCATTTCCGACAACAACTTCCTATTTTTTTTCATTAATATCTCTCAATTATTTTAAATTTTAATTTTTTCGAAATGAGAGGAAAAAATATCTGTTCTCAAAAATAAGTCATGCGTTTTATTTAATTGTCGCTATAAAAAAGCCCTCGTACAACGAGAAATTTTATGTTTTAGGACACCACAAATATCCAAAATCTGTTTTTTGAGCAGCACCTATTTTAAATGCCTGGCAAACATCGTTTGGGGATGTATTTACAAGTTGGAAAGTGGCTGAATGCATTGCAGCGGGAGGCACGGTAGAAAGACAGGATAATTTATTGCTTCCTAAAATTTTAGTCCTACATATTATTGTTTCAACCGAGCAATTTATTTGAATATCAAACCCCGCTGGCAAGTATATTTCACCACCCGATGGAATTTCAACATGATCGAAACAGTTTTGAAATGAATCGTTTAGTTGCGAACAATATTCCACAATCACCTTACATTTCGAGGAGTTTCCTGCAAAGGTAATGTCAACACCTATCAAAACAAACACCAGTAAAATCATTATTTGCAATTTCCTATTTTTTCTCATTCATATCTCCCAACTATTTTAAATTTTAATCTTTACGAAATGAGAAGAGGAAAAAACCTCTTCTCAAAAACAGATTATTCGTTTTACTTAATTTCCAAAAGCCGATAAAGCCGCATGACCAACGCTTTCAACAGCACTCTCTGCTGCATAACCACCGATGACGCTTCCTGCCAAATGAGCAACACCGCGTCGATGGCCATTATAAGCATAAATAGAAAGGCCTGCATAACGAGACACTTGGTCGACGACACCCGCTGTTCTTTGCCATCCTGATTCTCGAGCTTTGCTAGCGGCCCATGACATCGTATTGCAGGCCACATTGATAACGCAAGCAGTCATCGCAACACGTGTGGTTTCTATTGCCGCTTGTTGTGCGGCATATTGCAATCTTTCCGGTTCATTTGCAGCCGCATCTTCTGCGTAATACTGCGCGGTATTCATCGCAAATAACGCAAAATAATAACACGCTGTTTTCACGCCTTGTGCAGCGCGGTGTGAATATCCTTGTTGCACCATCACTTGCTCAACCAGACGTGAAGATCCACGTAACACGCCATGTTGCACTCCCGAGTAAATGCCCTCTTCAAAATTATCCAACACGGTTGGAGGAAGCGATTCACAGACTTCATCAATGTGTTGTGGATCAATCAGTTCATCATAATCGCGAAATATTCCCGACAGACGAATCACGTTATGACGAGTCCCATCGGGTGAGCGACACAGTAATGGATGTCGATAAAATTGTGCAGAACCCATTTCAACCCCATCACGATATGTCCGATACGTAAAAATAGGCATGCCCGTGTGAGCGTGCAGCTGACTGCCATTATCCCAGCCACCATAATAAAAGGCTTCTTCCTCTTGCCAAGCATTTTTTAATGCCGGAATTAAGGAGGTATCATCAGGACGCCCACAGGCTGCTACTACAATTTCTGATCGCGTTCCCGGTAGATTCAATAAGTACATGAGCGTTCGACTCATCCTTCCCAGTTCGTAATAACCCCCCTCACGTTGCACTCTGCCACGTCTCTCTAACACACATCCATAAGTCATTAACGCAATAACAGGTAACACAACACCGACTGCTGAACCTAATAAAAATCCTGGCCATGAAAACCAAGAATGTTGTCGCGTAGTTGCATCATGACGAGTGTGAACACTCGCTAAAGGCATAGCGCATGCACCTTGCTGAGAAATTGGCAACGGTTGAAAATTTCTTTGATCTTGTAATGCCTTGGTTTCTTGATGTAATCGTTTCATCGCTACAATTAACTTTGAACTTTGATCAATTTGATGAATAAAATCCGCCAAAGAGCTGTTCGACACAGGAGCGGTTTGCGATGAATGACCAAAAGCTAACGTTTGATTCATGACGTCTGCAAAAAAGGGCTCAAATCTCGCGAGAATTCTGGGCTCAAGTGGGGTGATTTCTGTGTCGGTCTCAACATCATAATCCCGAATAGCCGCAATCTCTTCTGCCAACATGTTCATGATATTAAATTCATTCATTGCTCGTATTGAATTTGGCGCAATACCCATCGCCAGCGCAAATGCTCTATAAAGTCGCCATTTTGATTCCAATGCTTTATACAAATAGGCAAACTTACCTTGTGGTTGAAAAGCACTCATGATTTGCAATGCGGCAACACGTTCAGCAATCACCAACTGATTAAGTTCTGCAACAGCGCGCACGTTGGGATCAAAAGGGTCGATGCTGTAACTGAGTTCATGGGACCAATGTACGCAATCATAGCCTTGAGGTAATACTGGTGTGCAATCACTATTCCAAGGAAACAAAGGCATATTGTTTAAGAGCATCACAGAAAATGCATAATGTAATGGATGATAATTACCAGTCCAACCACTCCAGAGCATTTCTGAAACAGTAAACTGAGTCCCATTAGTATAACTAAATCTCAATGTGGTCATGCATTGCAAATTACCCTCGTTCCATACAGCAGGGCTACAAACAAAATCGCCTATGATCTGACCGTTACCTAAAAGTTCTGCTTTGGTCAGCGTACTTGGTATCGTAACATTAGGAAATGCGAAATTGAGCAGCCCCTTGACTGGATAAGGAGAATAAGGGTTATGCGCTGCTGTAATTGAATTACCGAACATGAATGCAGAGAACGGTTTTTTCAAATCTAATATGGGTGCATTCATTCGTGCACCATAGTTATCGTCATATTGCATAACCACATTTTTTAATAAATTACACACATCGATAGAAAGCACATGATTGTACGGGGTAGTCATTGTGCAGATATTTTCTATAAATGGTGGTAAAAGTTCTCGCTGCTTGCGCAATACATTCTGATAATTTTGCTTTAATCCTGCTTTGATCGCTAACAAATCAGTTTCACAGTTAGTTACAATTGCCTGAATATCGAAATCCATGCGCTCTTGTATTTTTGACATTAACAAAAATGCCTGTCGTTGAAACAAACCCACCATTTTTCTGGTGTGATTTGCGGGTTCCAACATTTTCTGAATAAGATGACCCTCAACATCATAAGGAAATGTCATGGCATGTGGGAGCATTTTATTGTAGACCGATAAAATGTGCATCCATAAGTTCATATTACAGGCTTGAATTGTAGTATCGTTACCATTGGGTACAAGATAATTAAAAATTCCCAAAAGAAATCCACTCTGAAGCATAATATCTTGCATCGTGATCTCATTTTTATTAGATGGAAAATGTCGATAAATAGCATCAGGATCTCTGATAGCCTGTGAGTAATCAGTTTCAACGTTACCAGTAAAGGAAGGATCACATATTGTTTCTGAGCCCCATTCTTCTAAAACGCCTAATGTGTGGCGAACTTCCGATTCGTAAAGGGGATTTTTTGCATTGGGATATCGTCGGTTAAAGTTCTCTGCCGCTTTAATCGCGCTTTTTAAAGGCGCCAACTGATTCTGCTTAATCGAAAATTCCAAGCGCGTTAATTCATTCAAAATTTGCTGCGTATAATAATCCAGTTGATGGCTCAGCACATAGAATTCTCTTTCGACTTCTCTAAATTCTGACTGCATCAACGCGGCTAACTGTGCAACGCCCACTTGAATCGCATTCAATAAATTAACATAAGACTGATTGATGGCATCTAAAATAATCACTTGATTTTGCAGAACTTGATTAATGCCTTTTTGCAACTGATTTAACTGCTTAATGATAATTTCTTCCTGAGAGGGGCCGCTCGCATGAAATAAACTAATAATGCTCATGACGGCGGAAGCAATCATCGAAACAGGACCTAAATTCAAGCTGCTAAGCGTTTTACCGAATGTTTCTAATCCGCTCAGTTTTCCTAAGGCTTGTAGACCCTGAAGAATATGGACACCTTCTTGAAAAACACGTCCGGCTTGCACCAAGGTTTTGCTATTCACGAGCTGTCCAAACTGCGCAATCGTGCCGCCTAACTGTAAGGCGTCTTCGTATCCTCTTTTAACCTCTCTGTCGGCTTGTTGTTGCAACCTTTCTATTTTAGCGTCTAATGAGTCCTTGGCTAAGTCATCCAATTGTTTTTTCATCGCTTGTAAAACGGGATTCGCGTTGATGCGTTTATCCATTTCATCCAGAAGTGCATCCATCGACTCACGACTGAAACTGACATCAGGCTGTTCAGCGAGTCGAGCGACCCATTCATCGCTCACATGCTCTGACAAACTGGAATCATGTAAGAAGCTGTAAGCCACCATACTTTGCGCCACCTCAAAAGGTAAACCCGTATTACTCATCACTGCAGACGTCATCGATGCTAACTCAAATGCATTTTCGATAGGTTGGCCCATCGTCGCTAAAACGGATTCGCCATGATCGGCCAAATGCCAAAAATCTTCTGGTGTAAAAGAGGAAGCCCAATCTCGTAATGCAGGGCCTAAAACACTCGCTCCCCATTGCCCAACCGCTTTGACTTTATCCATGACACCATGCGTGATTTTCAACAGCCCTTGCAATGTTAAAGTAAGACCATAGCTATCACTGATCTGAATTGTTTGCATTGCTTCAAGCGCTGTTTGACGTTGCGCTGTCGTTAATCCCTCATACCAACGGCGCTCTTCTTCGAGAATTTGGCTCAGTTCCGGGTAAAATGCATCGATGACTTGCATCGAACCTAATAAAATTGTCGCTGGAGGAAGTAAAGCTAATGTGGTCTCTTCTCCAAGCACCGCGATTAAACTTAACTTGGTTAAATGATCTTTTAAAAGATCCGATAAAACCGTTGTACTCGCATAAATTTCATTAGGAATGTGAGGATAAGGATTGTTGTAATAAGCCGCCGTGAAATCGACGATTAAACCTGCCGTCGCTAATCCATGTAGATGCACTTGGACATATTGCTTTACCTGTTCTGAGCTTGCCATTCGTTCAAAAAGCTCAAGTTTGGCTTCATAATAGGAGACAGCCGAGTGATAAACATCCCAAAGATCACGGTCATTATTGGAATTACTCTCTTTTGCAACCTTCATTTTTCTTATCTTCATCCTCATTTCCTCACGATAAATTTCAACCATTCATGGTCACACTAACAAGAAAAATTTGAGAAAAAACCCCGTAAAATGAAATAATTATTTTTTAAGAATTGATGAATGACTGAGGTTTCCCTCGTTATTTTTGCGTTTCGTCTTTACTCCTGATGCTTGATACGAAGCCGCTGTGATACGTAAATGTTCGAGTGATCCAAATAAACCCTTGTTGGCTCGTGCGCCACTAAAATTCGGGTCTTTTCTTGCAGGAGAAGTCATCGGCATAGGGCCAACAACGCGCAAAGGTAATTCAACAGAAGCCACTGGAAAAGGAAATGGCCGCAACGGCAAACCTTGTTCCGTACGTACAAAACGCATGGCTTCATCGTAACGGTCAAAAAATTTTTCCCATCCGTCCGTTGCTTGCAACATACTCTCAACTGAAGGAAAAGTTTCTGCTAAATAACGTAATGCGTTTTGATAATGCATCAAGACGCGAGGGCTTCTTTGTTGCGCTTCTGCAAGCCCAGACACACACTCTAAAGGTATGCTATGTTTCTCACGACGTGCATTCTCTGTCCGCGCCTCTGCAATTTTTGCTCTTTTTCTTTCAATTCTTGCTCCTTCTTTTGCCTCCGCTCTCTTCGCCATCATCTGTTCACAGTATATTTTGGAAGATTTTAATGCTCGCGCATGGGGTATTTTGACTTTTACATTCCAACGTGCAAAATGCCCATCGGTTGCTAAATCGAGGGCCTCCATCAGGGTCCATCCCTCTTTGAGACTTTTAAAATCGCCTTGGTGGTAAACCTGTAACGTACGCTCGCGTAAACGGTGATGATCATTGACATCAAAAAAAGTCATCTCCAGTGAATCGAATATGCGATGAAGGGCAGTGCCTTGCTCTTGATGAAAGGCTTTGTCCGGATGAAGGTGCAACATCGCCATTTTACACGCTCGTTCCCAAACGTGATGTTGTTCTTCAAACTCCGCATCCTTTTTTTCAATTTCCTGCTGCCTTTTTGCAAGCACGGGGTATTGTCGGCAAAGCACATCATAGCGATCCGCAATGGCAATTCTTGAAAGGATTTCATCGCTGTCATATGAAAAATCCGATCTTGCTGCGTTCGCACGGGCGACTTCGTCAGGATAAGCCAAATACCATTGATTATAGACTCGAATGAGTTCCGATAAATCTTTCGGAAAATCCAGAGCTGTTTCCATTACTTTTCCCTGCGCCTTTAATACCGTGAATAAATCAAGGTACATCATTTTCACTGCTTCATATTCGGCGCTGATGGGATCCGCAAAAACCAGTGCACGCTGAAATTTGTATTGACGTCGATGGTAATCAATAAGTTTTTCTTCACACAAAGAGTTGCTGAGAAGCGGCAAGCAATAATGATTGGAAAGCATCTCCGATAACCCCGCGACTTCCTCAATGGCAATGCGTTTTCCGGGCGATTCCGGCGTCACAAAATAATGCAGCTGCCATTGCAACTGTCCAGAAGACAGATCGGTGATTTGGCTCAATACATAACGACTGGGTTCATGACACAATCGATTCGAAAGCACCTCCACCACACAGTTATTCTCCAGCAATCGATGGAAGTTAGGGTCTGCTCCGTGCAAAGCAAAAAACCAGGGTTTTGTCACTGCGATTTGCGCATTAAAAAGTGCCACTCGCCAAGAACAAAAACGTTCAACCAACTGACTGATCACCATACGTTGAGCAGTTTTCAGCTGCTCCTTGAGTGCATTGAGTTCATGAGATTCCTCCATACGTTGCATGACGCGCTTATATTCTTTTAACCACTCATTCATTTCCAGGATAAAGGCAGTGGTTTCTGTGGAAAAATTTTCAGGCTCACGGTGGAATGACTTTCCCATAAGCGTTTCTGCTTTTAGCAATAAAGCGCCGATACGTTCGGCCATCACCTTTCCCTCTTGCAGGTGTTGATGCATCGTGCGGAATTTTTCTACCGCCGCTGAACGTCGATGGGTTTGCAAAAGAAAGTGGTTGCTATTTTCGTAATTTCTCCATCCTTCATGATCAAAACGGCCAACGGCGATTTTTTGAAATTCGTGCTGCATGAAATACTCTGCCCAAACCGTGAGATAAGTAGCTTCGGTATCTATCCAAATATCGCGTTGTCGAGCGGCCTCAGTTCCGGTTTCTGCGGATCGATAAGTGTCAATCCAATATTGAATAATGGCGAGTGAGGTTGCACTCTCCGAAAAAAAAGATTTTTGTAATTCCGGTTCCGCGGGAATGTTTTGTAGGAAATGGATCTTGCTCTTCATTTGCTGCATAACGGCAAAAATAGATAATTCAGCAATGAGCTCTGTGAGAAGTGCATCGTCATTTTTCTCAATTTCATTCAGTATGTTCTGATAGGTCACCGGCGACATCACTGTTTTGAGCAAAGGAAGAATTTCTTTTATCAGCGCCAAACGATTTTTTATTTCCGGAGAACCGTTTTGCCCATTTTCGTGCAAGGCGATCAGGGCCAATTCGGCTTTTGACAAGGCGGTTTGATCCTGTAAAGCGAACCATGCGCGTTTTTCATCATTTTTCTCGCATAATGGGAACTCCGTTAAAAGACGACCCAACCAGTTGAGTCGGGAATATAAAACAAGGTCATCCAAAGACATCGGCGTTAATTCTATTAACGCATGATTTTTCCGCAATAACGTGTTGTAGCGGGTCAGCCAAAAAGTCAAATCTTGGAGATAAGCGTGATTCTCTTTATTGGCCATATTTAATAATATTTTTCCCTGCGCCAACAGCGCTTCAATGGCGGTGGATGGGAATGAGGAGAGAACCGTCGGTGTTGATTTCATCGCGTAAACCTGTTGTAAATGTTGATGCAGTGGTTGATGCCAAACGACTTTTAATGCCTTTAAATAAGTGGTCTCATTTTCGGTTTGCAAAGGAAAGGGCTTTTGTCCGTGCCGTTGCAGCCAACTTATTTTTTCAAATAAAAACTCCGCACGTTTTTTGCGTGCGGAATATTGAAAACGATAATACCAACGCCATGGCCATCGAGCTTTTTTGTCAAACAGAAGACAATGCTGCACAAAATGAGATTTAATTTCAGCCTGTTTTTGTAAAGGCTCTTTCGTATTTTCCCATAAAAGCCAATACTCGGCCTGTTGCAGGCGCTTTTGCCGGATCGACCAGCGCCAATAATAAAACCCCTTAGCAATCCATGGCGCACGCTCGTAGGAAAGCAGTTGCTCTTCTATTTCCTGCAAGAGCGCCATAAAATTGGATGCGTGCGCTTCATTTTTTTCATTTCTTTCATGAGAAAATGTAACGGGAACTTTCATCTCGCCTCCTGGTTAAGCGTGATCGATCGGTTTCTTCAATAACTGGACGTCGCACAAATAAACTCGTGAATCCACCCGCAACCACTGAAAAGCCTCTTTGTGCGGCGAAAGTAATATGAGCAAGCGGCGTGGCATGGGAGGGGACGAGCATTCCTTCTTCGGCTACATTATTTTCGGAACGCACAAAGCGTACCGCTTCTTCATAGCGATTAGCAAACCTCTCCCATCTTTCTTTCGATTGTTGAAGACTGACGATATTGGGAAAAGTGGCTAAACAACGTAAGGCAGCTTGATAGCTTTCCTCAGCCTTTGGGCCTTTTTGTTGCGCTGCGGCAAGGCTAGGAAAACAATCCAATACTAACATATATCTCGCATGCTGCTCTGCAAGTTCGCGCCGTTCTGCAGCATCTGCCCTTTGTCTTTCCGCTTCTTTCCCATTTCTTTCGGCTCTTGCTTCTGCTTCTGATTGCGCGACTCTTACTTTGTCCTTTGCGACTTCTTCCAAGTGCTTAGCCATTTCTAAATCCTGTTGCCATTCTTTTTGCAGCACATTTTCGATTCTTAATGTCATGACACGATGTTCCGCTCTTCGTGCGCCCACACTTTCAAGCTGCGCGGCAGCGGCAGGAACTTTTTCATGAAAATGCCCCGGTTTTCTTTGTTGCATCACAGAGGCTCGACTGCTTTCTGCAATCTTTAGAACGGCCTGACGCACATGATCCAACGGCTGATGATGTTGAAGCGCACTGTACAAAACAGACATGTAGGCATCAATTTCCAATCCACGACGCCGTGTGGAAGTACCGGTCACTTCTCGCGCGAGTTCTCGCACAATATACAACCCTCTTTCCCAAGCAGACTCTGAAAGTCGTTTGGCAAAATTGCCCATCAGATAAGCATTCACCGCTAAGTACACCTTCATCAATTCGTTGCGCTCATCCTCAAAATAATCTGGAAATGCACAGCTTGGATAAAAGCGCTCAATTTCAATGGGAAATTGCGAGAGATTTTCAAAAACCGTTTTAGAATGCTCGATAACACAGCGTAAAAAAATCTTTTTGTTGGGGTAATTTGCCTCTAAAATTGTTTTAAAGAGACTTTGACCACGCTCATCTTTGTGAAAAATATTCGCACCTAATCCTAACAATATTTTAAAACTTTTCAGCTTATTGCAATAAAACGCAAAAAGAAGCGGGGTTTGGTGATAGGGTTCTGGAAGCTTATCATCTAATGGAATCGATAAATGACTTTCTGGAAAAAAAGATCTCCTCTGTTGAAGAAAAAATTCCGCCGTTTCTTCTCCCAGATGACCTTTTAAGTATTCACTGATTATAATGACTCTTGAATCACGCGAATAATAAAGCGGTTTTTGTCGATCGCTTTCTTGCAGTTCCCAAAGACCTTCTGGCGCTTCGTCCTTGTAAACGTGTTCATGGCTTGTTTTTCGTGCGCGAAGCTCACCCATTTGCTCATCCGTCAATCGGCGATGCTCATCACGGTAATCTTTTATTTCTTGATCCGTTAAGTTAGCCGCTACAGGTCTTTGACGAGCCAATAATCGCTGGCTCAATGACATCACCCTATCTCTTCTTTTGCGCAGATCAAGGAATTTTCCTTCATACGCATTCAGCATACTTGCAAATTCTTTTTCGTGGCTAAATAAACTCAGGAGACCCCAAGAAGACTCGCTTAAAATAGCACGAGCCGCTTTATCGACGAGCCATGCCTGCAATCGATGGCTATCACTCACTAAACGATTTCGATTGGCTTGAATGGCAGTATTGAATTCATCAATATGAGAATGAGGTTGGGTAAGGCGCAGAATAAGCAACGTAGGGGTTTCACGCACTAAAGCAATCAAAATGGGCATTGCCATTTCCCCATTAATGGCATTATTGAACGATAAATCAATTTCTTCAATGTGCTTTAGTTCTGGCATTTGATCTTTTAGCCAAATCAAATCATCCATGTTAAATTTACCTCGATTAAATTTCCCTTTAAAGTCCAGTTTTCGTAAGGCAGATTTTTTTTTGGCTTCATTGACCACTCTCAGGATAATTTTGTTTTTCACAGGAAAGCTCCTTTGTTATGTGTAACCGATAAAACATAGAGTTCACTATAAGGGAAAGAATCTTAAAAAAATATCGGTAAAATTTTCATTCGCCAAATGGCAATGATATTATCACAATGTTTCTTCAGAGAAAATTCAAAAATATTTATTTATTAAGGGAAAATTATTTCAAGGTATATTTCCAGAAGCAGAATCATTTCTCTTACTTTTCCATTTTGTCAAAATTTATTTCTTCAAATTTTTTCATAAATTCTAATTCTCGCAGAACATCCGTTATTTTATTCTTACGATGGCATCCGAGCTTTATTTTAATCATTTGAATGTAATGGTCATATGTTCTTGGACTAATATTGAGTTTTTCAGAAATGACTCGACGACTATGTCCAATCAGCATCAAATAAGCGCATTGTGCCTCTCGCTTATTTAAATACACATTTTTATTCGGATTGCCAATGAATACTTTTATTGGATTTTTATTCATTTTTTTAGACTGAATTTTCATTTTCTTACTATCATTTACTCGACTTCCAAGTCTTTCCCAATATTCAATATTGTTTTTTGTCATTTACTTCACCAATGCATCATAACTTTTTTTATGATTCCTCGCTAAACGGAAAAAAATATTTACCACCCTTTGTACTTCTTCCAAAGAAGGATTTTTATTATTTAATTCTTCTAATAAAAACACGCTACTAATAATAAGCTGAATCCATTCAGCTATACACTCTTCCGCGGAATCAATTCATCTTTGAGTCGGCGCTTTCATTCCCTTTTTTTCTAACGCCTGAATAATCTGATAACTTAAAAAATGATCTAGCATAACTCTACCCTTCCATACTTCCGGTTTAATTCCTTATTTCGTGACGCGCTTAGCGAATATCAATACATTACTTTGCTAATTTCTTTTCTATGTTATACTGAAGAATATCATAAGTTGGTTATAAGTCAACTTTTACTGGGACTTTATGGGGATTTTATTTTGGCAAAGCAACCCGCTGATTCTAAAGAAATACGTGCAAAGCGCCTCACACAACTACGAAAATTAACTGGCCTTACCCGTCGAGCATTCACCCAAAAGTATGGGCTTAGTGAGAATACCGTTAAAAACTGGGAATACGCCCATCTGGCCGGATTATCTGAACACGGCGCTCGTCTCATGATTGATGCGTTTATCAAAGAAGGCATTGAGTGTTCTATCAATTGGCTACTTTACGGCAAGGGAAATCCACCAAAACGAAAGCCAACAGACCCAACTCTACAAGCCACAATTAAAGAAACTCCAGACCATGCACACCAAACAATCCTCAAAGAAATAAACGATTTTAAAAAACATCACGCGGAAGCGGTTATTTATGAAATTAAAGATGATTCAATGCTACCCTTTTACCGAAACGGTGACGTTGTAGCGGGAGTGCGTCACTATGCAGAAGATATTTCTCGACTGATTGATAGGGACTGTATCATAGAAACAAAATCTGGAGAGACTCTATTAAGAACACTGATGATTAGCAACCTGCCACGATCTTATAATCTCTACGCAACTAATCCACACACACGCTTGCAAAGACCATATTTATACGATGTTGAGATCGTCGCTGCAGCACCGGTTATTTGGATTCGACGTGGAAAAAAATGGTAACCTTTAATGCTCTGGCCAAATTTCTCCGATATATTGATCAAACCCCATGACATTGAACCTGGGGCGTTCAATTATGCTGTAAAAAATTTCTCGGCCCGGTATTTTACTCATCGGCACCATAACAGATTCCCATTGGTCATTCTTCAACGACAAAGACCGGGTATTCGAGGCCATATAAGGATATTGTTGCCGATCTTTTAAAGCCTGTAACACATTTCGCATTGCCCCACTGTCTTTAGCAAGGTCATACATCATCTCAAAGTCGTGATCTAATTTAACCAAAAGAATTTTAGTTTGACCCGCTTGATTAATAAGAAGAAAGCTACCCGATGTATCCAAAAGATAGTACTCAGTGATTTGTTCACTTTCTCGTATCTTATCAAATAGTTCACAAAAATTATCATCCTTAATATGAGAAAATTGGTGGGACAAAAATCCCATTAAATATTCGCTGATTTCACTAAACTGTTGTTGCGCTAATGTATGCAATTGCTGATTCAATTGTTTTAGCGTTTCTTTTGGAGTACGCTTTTCAACAAAAGCGTCAATTTTACCAGCATTAAACGCTTGAATCGCCTCATCAACTTGGGTCGCTCCCGTTAGCAGAATTAATTTAACCGGTAAGCGATATTGCTCTCGTACGATTTGGCAGAATTTTAAACCATCCATAGCCGGCATATACCGATCAACCACGACTACCACGATTTTTTTAAATCGCCCTGAGGCGCTTAAATCACCCCTTAACGCACTCATGCACACATCGTAGGACTCAACACCCGCGCTCATTTTATCAATTGATAAATGGTCGAAATTTTGTCGTGCAATCTGTGGCGCCATCTGAGAAAGATTATAACTATGTGTTTTTAAATAATCTAACGCGCGGCTTGGATCTTCCTCTAAGACAAAGGGGAATATTTTGTCTACTTTTGTGGCCAACAGGTTAAGGAATTTTCGGTCATCATCCAGTAACAGCACGTTAGTAGGATGATAAAACAAAGAGGTAACCATCTTACGCATCAACAATACTCCACTTTTAAATCAACTAAGCTTCATTATGGACTCTAGGGAGGATTAAAGTAAACTCCGTAAATTTCCCTTCCTCAGATTCGCAAATTATTTGACCGCCTATATTTTCGATAGCCATTTTACAATAATATAGCCCTACCCCAATACTCGTTGCCGTATCCTTAGTCGTGTAAAAAAGTTCGAAGATCTGATCGATTTTCTCATTGGGTATTCCTTTGGCAGTGTCCTGAAAATGCAGGTGAACTTTGTCCACTGTTTCGCTAACCCAAATTGAAATACTTCCCTTACCCATTTCTTGGATAAAGTATAACGAATTTTTTAAAAGATTTGTCAAAATATGCAAAATGACATGAGGATTGCTCTTGCCAAATGATCCAGTGCTCTTTTTCACAGTGATCAATGCTCTTTCTTGTTGCGTGAGTGGATATTGCAACAAGAGTTGTTCGATAATCTCATCCATAGCGATCACCGTCAGTTTCGCCTCACTCGCCGGCATTGGTCGAAAACTTGCAAGAATGGTGTCAATGGTATTCTCGACTTGCGCAAGTGATTGTGAAATTTCATTGCAAACTGTATGAAGCATCACCAAATCTGGACGAGAAATAGAGAAATTATTTTTTTCTTTCGACCATTCTTCGTAAGTTTTAAGTAAAATCGGTAAATGTTCTTCGACAAATGATGTTCCTATTCCGATACCCATTAATGGTGTCCGTAATTCATGGGCAATCATACCACCCATTGCTGAAAGCGCCTTAAAACGGGCCTCACTGGCCTCTGTTTCTCTCAATTTTTCTTCAAGCTCTTTACGCTCGGTGATATCAACCGAAATACCGACCATACCAACAATATCATCATGAGTATCTCGCAATGCAGCTTTATGACTGAGCATTATAGCGATGGTATCACCTATTTGCGCTTTTTCCTCAACAGTTATATCCAATCCATTTTCGATAATACGCAAATCATTATCTCGAAATATTTCTGCCATTTTTTTGTCAGCAGTAATTTCAAAATCAGTCTTACCTATGATTTCAAGTCTGTTTTCAAATCCAAGGTGCTGCGCCTGAAGATCATTACAACCCAGATAAACACCTTCCCTGTTTTTCCAATAGATATGTCCCGGCATCATTCGAATAATTTCAGACAAGGTTTGTTCACTCCCTTGACTCGCAACATCAAAAGAAAGCCCAATAATTCCAATTGGTGAACCATTTTGATTTACCAAAGGTATTTTTTTAAATGAATAGAAAATCTCTTTTCCATTCTCTAGTAGCCCCGACTCTTCGACAGTAACTATCTTACCTGTTTTAATCGTTTGTATTTCAATTTCACGCAAAAAGTCAGATTCTTTTTGCGATTTAAAAGCATAATCAGATTTTCCAACAACTTGGTCGAGTGACAAACAACCCAATGATCTAATCTGCTGATCGTTGCACCAGATGTATTCACCAAGTATATTTTTCAAATAAGCATTGGCTAAAACAAATTGAATCGCATTAAAAAAATTGATATTAGCTTGAAAGAAATTCTTTAGAATATCCTCCATAGTTCTCCTCAGCATCTCCTAATTGATTTAATTCGATAAAATATAATTAAACCAGTTACCGCGCCACAAGTAACAAAACTTAAGAAAAAACCTAACATTAATACATAATCATGAACTACATAACCACGAATAACAGTAACAGCTTGAATAAAATTAAAGCCAAAAAAAGTTAGAAGGGATAGATTATTAGCGCTTTTATTTTTTATGATTTTAAAAATTTGCGGAAGAAATAAAGCGGCATTTATAAAAAGACTAAATCCAAAAATTAATTCAATAAAAGAAGCAGCGCCTACTTCAAGCAAGGCTGTACACCAAGCGAAGCAATATCACGGGGATCAGAAGACATTTGTTGCTCCTGAGAGGCAGAACGGCGAGACCTAAACTCCAAGGAAACAGAGAGCAGCTTACCAGGGTAAGAAGATTTAACCAAAGCATCGTATGCCGCCTTCATTGCAGCATTACGCCCCGTCGGATAAACTTCAAAATCATATCCCTCAAGTGCCCATAAAGACATCACAGCACATTCTTCTAGCAAATACTTTAAACAGCAATAAGTTGCTAGCGCCTGGTCTATCGGATTCACCGCATGCCGAGAGCGGCGTTGAATATACTCATTTATGGTGAAATTAACTGCCTGTCTATAGGATGCATTACTCTCATATAACTCATCAATTAAGGCACGCTGAGAGGAATAGCTTGGGTGAGCGACCCAATCGTTCCATCTTAGTATTTTATAGGGAATGCTTAGCGACTCATATGCATTTTTATTTTGTGAAAGCCAACGATCACCCTCAAGAATTGCTTGAAAATAGAGGGCATTTTTCGGCTCCCGACTCCATATCATCATGCCATAATGCTGCACGCTATCGTCAACCACTAAAGTGCAGCTACTGAATGAGCGGTCCACAAGCTTCATCGTAGCAATGAACTCCTCACCCTCATGATGCTTTAAATTCTGCCCTACACTAATCGGCATAATACAGCTAGAATTTTCAAAGGGTTTTGGTCGACTCGAAACCGGGCACTTTGCAAAAGAGACTTTTATCCTTTCTCCCGCAGAAGAACTGAAAAACCTGCCCCAACCAACAGTGGGGAGCACTCTAAACGCCTGCAGCCTCATTTTGACACACCAATACAATTATTTAATACTGAAATAGGAAAACCATAAAAAGGTCGATTCCCGATTGTAACAAGAAAAAATTAGGTAATAAAGATTCAAGTTCTTAAAAAAATATGAAGCCGAAATTCAGGCTATAGTTTATTATCTAGTCATCTAATTTTACCCACAGATTAATGAGTGGCTGCGCAAATTTATAGCCAGAGGCGCACTTCATTATTGAACCCGTGAGCAATCGTTGAAAATGCTCGATTTTCTAAACCAGGCTCCTCGCACCTGAAACTGCTGTTTATTCACCATGACTCCTTCACCTTTTTTCAGCCGCTTAATTTCATCGGGATGAACGATAAATTCCTTTGTCTTTCGTACAGAACCAGCTCCTGTAGACCCTTTTTGGATGACTACTTGTGAAGTAATTTGTAAAGTATCCAACGTACCAATAATGTTTGCCAACTGCTCTGCATCTTGCGGAAAGTTTTGGCGCTGAATAATAAAATTATTACAGTTACTCACGATTTGCCCGACCAGTGCATCCCCACCTTTTTGCGCAATATCCGACAATGATTGCGTGGATAAAATCGCATGAATACCCGCACTGCGGCCTTGATTGATTAAATGAATAATCTGCTCACCAGCAAAAACAGAAAATTCATCAAAAATCACGAAGAGCTTTTGTTTTTGTTGGTTTTCAAGTTGTGCTGCGGCCAATGCTTTAAGATCATTAATAATTAACTTTCCTAAGCTTTCCGCATAAGCAGGAAACGCCAATGGCTGCAAACAAAAATAAACCACGGCTTTTTCTTCTAAGGCTTTTTGCAACGTCAGAACATTTCCCGATTGGCAATCAAATAAATGGCCAATTTCACTCTCTGCGATATTTTCAATTTCAGCGATAAGACTGCTGATTTGATGGCGGTTTACTTCGATCTTTTCAATTTTCTCAACCAGTGTTCTATCATGCCGATTTCTGACTAAGTCATACAAAGCACCTGAATCTAAGTATTTCGCGAGTGTCATTAAATCAATTGACTGGCCGCAAGTATGGAGAATCGAAAAAACGGTCTGCAAATACCCTTCCGCAATTTTACGATAATGATCTTCTGACCATTCCCGCAACTCAATAATACGATCTTTTTTTGAAGTAATACCACCCGAAGCCAGTGGATTGTAATGCACACTATCGCCAATCATCGAAAACAAATAAAAAGGCCTTTGCTGTCGTTCTGCGAATGATTTCATTTGATTCGCTAAGGTTAAATCCCCTTTGCCATCCACATAAAAAACAGGTAATTGACGACAAATAGCACTCTCAATGATATTACAAACGGTGGTGGTTTTTCCTGACCCCGTTGTTCCAATGGCCAACGTATGCAAATTAGCGTCTTGATCGGTTAACGTGACTTGCTCCCCCGTTTGGCGATCCACTCCAAGCAGTGAGCCATTTTCAATGGCACTACTGCAGATTTTATTTAATGCTTTCAATATTAATTTTTCATTGTCGTGCGGCGTGATGCGTAATTCGCCACGAGCCAAACGCTTAATTTCTCGCTTCAACCCTTTTTTACCGTTAAGTATTCCAGTAAAAACGGTTGCTAATAGCAGTCCCGCGGGTAGCGAACAACACCAAGTAAACAAATTCAATAATGAATCGATGTCTGCATAGAATAACGCTGCTCGCCACTGCTGATTTTGTAAAAATACAACCGCTGGTGTCACACGCTCGGTTAACCACATTCCCAGCGATAACAAAAAGGCTAGCGCTACCACGAATACCCAAGGTATTCGCATCCATTGCAATAGAGCGACGATAATAACAGCTAATAATAAAGCGATAGGCACAAACCATACCGAAACGAGAATTAAACCCATAGTGAAAATATTTCTGGGTTGATTCGTAAGATTCTGGTCAATTTCATGCAGCACCATATTAATTTTCTTTCTGTAACAAATGGGTTTTAATAAAGTCAGTATTGTGGATGAGCGAATCGAGCTTATTTTTAACTTCCTGTGTTCCGCAAAAATACCACACGCCTTGAATACTAAACTCTTTACGATAATGCTGAAGTATTTTTTTAAGCCGTGATTCGCTTTTTACGGTTAATTCAACTTCAATCGCAATGCGCTGATCGTTCTTTACCAGTATTCCATCGGATATATGCTGTTTGTCATCTAATCCATTGATGCCTAATTGATGGCGTAAATCACGTTCTGTGATAAATTCACCCTTGTGCTGCTCTACTAATCGCAGCGCCAATTTAGCCACCTTAAGGTGGTGATGATACGTCGCCACATTAATTTTTCGCAGCGGCGGCAAATGGTCGTGACTCATTAAAACACCTTGCTGAGTCACCCGATACACCCCAGGTTCACCGTAAAAAATCCACTCATGCTGTAAATAATTTTCTTGAATTAATTTTCGACATCGTCGATACGCTAACTTTGGCTGCCATTGAAACCACCGTGATATGTAATCAATATCCACAAAACCCCATCGATTAATCCCTTTTAATAATTCAATATCTCTTTCAGTAATTTGTATTCCACTCATCTCTTACCTCTTACTCCTATTTTTACCTTCCATTTCATTTATTATTCATACTTATTCTCATTTCCTTCTTCTCGCACCCGGATAGATCATGGTCTTCGGTTCCTGACCCCGTAATCTCAATGTCTCTTGAGACGTTGTGAGTGCGGGGTCAGGAAATTTTAGCCTTAGCTAAAATAGAAGACGACGATCTATCCGGGTGCGAGCGGCTTAGCCTCACTTTTTTTATTGGGTGAATCACGTGATGAATGCCGTGACGTTTTTATTTCTTCACCTGAATCCGCAGCCCATAGCGGCTGATAAATGCCTAAAATATCCTCTCTCTCAACACCACCCCAATAACGTGAATCCCACGAATGCTGTTTTTCATGAGAGCCATACAACCAATATTTATTAACCACGCTTAAAATAGGCTGGGTCACGAAGTGACGAACGTTGTGTTGTCGTGAGTCAAATGATAATTGGGGTGCAACGTAAAAATTTTTATTTACCGTAATGCCTTCTCTAGAAAGTTGAACATAATCACCCGGAACAGCAATGAGCTGTTTTAATACTGGCACACTGTGTTCTCGACAATGGCCATAAAAAAGATAATGGCGGCGTAATCCTTCTTTCGCGACGGTTGACGATAAACAAACTGCTACAAAATCGCCTCTTTTTGGCCCTACATTTTTTAAATAATAAAATCCAATCGGCATGGAAGGGGTGAGATTAATACGCAGACCAAAACAATAAGCGGCCAGAATGAGTAACAGTAATGCTACGGGTAAATAAAAAATAAAACGCGGCATCATACATCCTGATGTGAATAAGGACCAGGTAATACTAAATCGCGCGCTAAAAGCACGTTAAAATTAGCACCGGGTCGTATCGTTAATGTCGGTTGAATATTCATATTGCGAGCAACTAGCTGCGCACCCGTTTCACTCAACTGCTGGCCCATGGCACCGGCGACAATTTGCTGTGGACTCAATCCGTTATTATTGGTTTGTGGTTGACTTAATTGTGCTGCAGCACCAAATAAGCTGAACATCACTGCAGAACTGAACACACGAAAATAATGATGATTCACTTTGTCTTGTAAACCGGCTAATCCCATTAAATCCACACCCGCTTGGCCTTCTAAATTTTGACTCACCCCATTCGGAAAAATTAAACGCTGCCATGCAATCAACACTCGCTCTTGGCCATACGCCACTTGTGAATCATACACACCGATCAATGTTGCGCCTTGAGGAATTAATAAATAATTTCCTGTTTTCGTATCAAAAACATCCTGGCGTATTTTAGCAATGATCGTCCCGGGTAAATCGGACTGAATGCCGGTTTGTAGTGTGGCCGGTAACAATG
>Ga0155588_1002_pt1 | contig 22159 bp, 18 predicted proteins | sample RifCSPhighO2_12_FD_107245 | JGI IMG/M metagenome (GOLD analysis project Ga0155588, IMG submission 107245) | Gammaproteobacteria bacterium RIFCSPHIGHO2_12_FULL_41_15
CGCTAAAAAAATTATTTTCTCGTTGTTAGCACGCATAATGAAATTCACATAGGCGGAGGTATATTAATATTTGCTGGCGCACCATCAGTTGCTTGAATATTTTTACACACAAGATCACTACCAGAGCAAGTCGCCTGTACAGTTGCACTATTCACTGGTCTTGCAGGCACAGTAAATTTCACATCTTCACTGTTGTTGTTAGAGAACATTTCCACTACTGCGCCAGATGCTTTAATTGGATCCATCACTGATGTAGATACTGAATGGCCATCGACAGTGATGGTGTCCCAACCCGGCGCTGGATACAAATTTGCAAATGCGGAAGCTGGCGGTGGTGATGTATACGCCGGCAACTGAATCGTACTGGTCTTTGCATCATAAGATAAGTTGGTCGTGCAAAGATCTTGGCGTACTGATGACACTTTACAAGCATTCTGCAATGCAGCGGTTGGATCAGCCGATGTTAAAATATCTGAAGTAATAGAAAAATCTAAATCAGGTGTTGCCTGATCTTCTGAATCATATAATTTCACCTCAGCAGGCAGCTGATTTAATATAATTGAACCCGATCCTTCTGTGCCGATCGGTAAAGTTTGACTACCCACAGTACTTTTCAACGCCCAACCATTTTGAAAATTAACATGTAAAAGTTTGAGTCCTGGCGTACTAATCGTATTATAAGCAGTCGTCTCAACTGCATCACAATAAGGCTCAATGACACCTGTCGCATTTTGACAATTCGACACTGATGGTGATTTCACTGGACTATTCACATCATAGTTAGCATCAAAATGATATAACTCACCTTTGCTATCATACACAGTCACCGTCGTGGGTGAATTATGTAGACGAAAACTAAAATCTGTTGCGAGTGATGCAGAAGCAATTGGATCATTTTCAGTGTGTGAACCTTTCATATCTGTCCAACTAAAAGTTGCATGATCCATTTCTTTCGGCACATTGACATAAATATTGGCGTTGGGTGTTGCATTGCTAAAATGAGACGTACCACCCACATCAATAATAATTCCTATTGAACCTGTTTTAATAACCGGCACATAAGTCACATTCGAATTACCTGAAACATCATCAATCGAAAATTTATAAGAAGAAATAGCTTTACCGTCACCTTCCAGCATATCAGCGTATGGATCGAGGCCAAGATAAGTTTGCGCGCGTGACGCAGGCAGACTAAATGTTTTCCAATTGTTTACACCATCAGATTGATGACTACTATAAGGAAGATATGGCACACCGTATAAAGCAGCGCGTATTTCATCGCCTATTTCAGTATTCCATTCTTTCGAATTGACTTTATCAGGATATGAAAAGATTTTTTCGAAAGTCACGAGATCCGGTGAAGATAGATTAAGTCCATAGGAATTAACTATATCAGCAATATTATCTTTGAATTGTGTACACTGTGCATCAGTACCATCACACTGAATACTATTCCATTTAGCAGCAATTTTAGATAATTGACTATTTGATGATACATCTGTTGACTGTAAATTTGCGGTTGATGGAATTTTTAAATACGAATCACTTGCATAGTTTACTTTGTTGTAAGTTGGCCAACCGGTAGAGATGAAATTAATGAGTGCCGTATTAAAATCATCCCCATTGTCTGCACTACCTGAATAGCCATAAGAAGCTGCAGAATCATCTTCCATGGCTACTGGCAAATAAGCAGCATCCACATATGACACATCAAAATCTACTGGCACAGAATTAAACGTTTTGTCTGCGGCTACTGCACCCAAATTCCATTCCAGTAATTGAAAAGGATCACTTATTGAAGGGCCTTGATTATGAAAATCATCGAAAGCATATGAATCAACAGAAACACCCCCTACCGCTACACCACTTACCTGGATAGGTTTCACACTCTGAGCTTGATCTTGACTCACATCATTATTGTAAAGATTCTTAATCGCACCACTATCACCATATAAATAAACACGGGCACCATTCCACCAATCTATATAATGATCGGTCATAGGACCCGTACTGCCTGTTACTGTATATAACGGTAAATTGAAAGTTAATTTTTGATTAGCAGGGATACCAGTTATACCACCTAGGTATAAGCGGTAATGATCTTTACGAGTAATCTGACTGCCAAACCTGGCGGAAAGCAAATTGTCAAAACCTGAAGAATCTGTACCTGACTCAATGACGGGATAAATGGTTTTATTTGTGTCGTTATAAATAGTAATCGATTTATTCGGCACATCATCGTTGGGAACGGCCGGTACGCCTATAGAAGAGAATGCAACGACAGGCACCAATAGAGCAGCCAGGACTGAACCATTAATCAAAAAATTAGATCGAGTCTTAGCATTTAAAGAAATTGAGATTTGCGTATTTTGCTCAGTATTTTTAGGTTGCTTAGGCATGCTTCTCTCCAGGTCTTCAATAGATAACAAATTTTAGCTATCTTTATCAATAGGTTATTTTTTATTCTGCTTATAGCGACAATTTGGCTGGCAGTTTTGAAGAAGAATTATACGGCTTGCAGGTTAAGGTATTATTAAGAATGAAAATATACGCGTGTTACCAAAGCGATTATGTCCCCTCTAAAACCAAAACAGAAATGTCCCCTAGGACGCATAATGACACGGATGTATTAAGAAAAACTGAGCGTCAATATCTGGTTTGAAAATATACGCGCAACGTATCAATTCTTAACAAAATGTGCAGTATAGCAACCGACAGAATGGCCGTATTTCTCTAAAAAATGGCCGTATAAACCAAAAAACAACATTTTTTTGGCCGTATTGTTAAATAAAAAGCCATTTTTGGCCGTATTCTGTTGAAATTTGGCTGTATCTTGCTACAGTTGGCCATATGAATGATGCAGATAAAAAACTCGATCTTACGAAGGTATTGAAGCGTGCCAAGGTGCCGCTCAGTATGAACGAGATTCTCAAAAAATTGGGTCCAGCACATAAAGCGCGTACTGTGCGCCGTTGGCTAGCCGAGTTGGTTGAACAAAAAATTATTGTGTGCTTAGGGCGGAAGCGCTCCACACGCTATCAGTGGTTATCCACGATGTCTGAGCAACCAATACTATCCAATGCCAGCATAGCGATACTAGATAAAATCCGTCGACCGGTACAAGCACGTGACCCAGTCAATTATCACCCAGAGTGGTTGGAGTCTTATCGTCCCAATAAAGATTTTTTTGTGCCAGAAACGCTGCGCAGTCAGTTACAAATATTTGGTGCTTTAGATTATTCAGAAACACCTGCTGGGACTTATGCGCGTAAAATTTATAATCGTTTACTAATCGATTTGTCGTATAATTCATCTCGATTGGAGGGGAATACCTATTCACTAATCGATACACAAAAATTATTGCTCGAGGGGGTTGGGAACGATACAAAACTGGATACTGAGCGCGTGATGATTCTTAATCATAAAGAAGCGATTGAGCATCTAATTAACAAAGCCAGTGTTATCGAGATAGATGAGCAAGAAATTTGCACTTTGCATTTTTTATTATCTGATGGCTTAATTGCAGAAAATTATACCGGCAAGATGCGTGATCACGCGGTGAGAATTGGTGCGTCCACTTATTTACCGATGAATTCTGCGCCGCGCTTAAAAACACAACTCAAAAAAATTTGTCAAAAAGCGAGTGCCATTAAAGATCCTTATGAACAAAGTTTTTTTCTGCTCACCCATGTGGCTTATTTGCAAGCGTTTGTTGATGTGAATAAACGGACGTCAAGATTGAGTGCGAATATCCCTTTAATCAAAAATAATTTAGTACCGTTGTCTTTCAATGAGGTTGATAAAGACAACTACACCTCAGCGATGATTGCCGTTTATGAGCTCAATAAGGTACAGCCGTTACTGGAGCTGTATGCCGACTCTTATTTAAAAACTTGTCAATCGTATGCAATTACAGCAGAGGCAATAGGTTTCGATGAATATCGCGTATTATATCGTCAACAACGTCGCGCTATTGTGCGAGAAATTATTTTGCAAAATTTACATGAACAAGCATTGAAAAGGTTTGTTGATGCGGAGCTGAAAAAATTGATTCCGCAAGCGCATCAGCGGTTTGTGCTAGAAGATATATTGGAAGATCTTGCCAATATTGCGCCTGAAACCATTGCGGGCTTGGGGATTGCAGTATCAGACTTAGAAGCTTGGTTAAAGCTTTAATCAGATACCACCCGCAGTATATACTGCGTGCAGTATAGCAACTTAAAGCTGTTCATCGCTGCAATATCACACTCCCGATCGAATACCCCGCTCCAAAAGAACAAAGCACCCCAATATCTCCCGCTTTTAAATCTTGATGATATTCATGAAAAGCAATGACTGAACCTGCCGAACTGGTATTAGCATATTCATCTAATATAATCGGTGCCTCTGCTTCGCTAGGTTCACGACCCAGTAATTTAGTTGCGATTAATCGATTCATATTACTATTGGCCTGGTGTAACCAAAAACGCTTCACTTTCTCGGGATTAATACAATGTGTGGCCAAATGTGCCGCAATATGTTTAACAACCAATGGCACTACTTCTTTAAAGACTTTACGTCCATCTTGATAAAATAATTTATCTTCAAAAGCATTTATTTTATTTTGATAAGCACGATTTAAAAAACCAAAATTATTTCTAATATTCGTTGAGAATTGCGTTTGTAATTTTGTACCTAATACAGTAAATCTTTTATCGGCTGTGCAATACTGCTGATTTTCAATAACCACTGCTGTGCAAGCATCCCCAAAAATAAAATGACTATTACGATCACGGAAATTTAAATGGCCAGTACAAATTTCAGGATCAACAACTAAGACAGCACGCGCATGCCCTCGTGAAACACAGTCAGCTGCTGTTTGAATAGCGAAAGTTGCTGAAGAACAAGCTACATTCAAATCAAAAGCAAAACCATCAATACCCAAAGCGCTTTGCACTTCGACTGCAATCGCCGGATAAGGACGTTGCATTGCCGAGCAACCTAAAATAACCGCATCAACATCGACGGCTGTTTTATTGGCTGCATGCATAGCTTTTTTACACGCCTTAACCGCAAGTTCTGCTTGAATAGATAACTCACTATCAGGTCGCTCTGGCAATACAGGGTGCATAGTCTCTACACCCAGCGTTCCTGCTTTATTAATAACATGACGGCGTTTCACACCCGATGCTTTTTCGATGAATTCCGTGGATGAAGGCTCCAAGGCTTGAAGCTCACCCGCGTCAATTTTGGCTTTGTGTTGCTGATTGAATTGTTTGACGTAAGTATTAAATGATAAAACTAGTTCTTCGTTACTAATGGTTTCTTCGGGGGCATATAATCCACTGCCACTGATCACAAGTTGGCTCACTGAATCCTCCTTGAGCTGTTTTGAACATTAAAGATAAAGAATGGATCACAGTCTAGCAGGAGGACTCGACGGGGGCAATAACCCTTGCTTTCAGCCTAACTTTGGCTAGAATATGACTTATAAATAGCCAGAAACAAGCTAAAAGCAAGGGTTACTATGAAAAGAGCGATTATTGACACGTTGAAAAACTGGCAAGTATCCCCTATTAGGATGCCATTATTGTTAAGAGGGGCACGCCAAATAGGTAAAACCCATTGCGTACGTCAGTTCGGCCAGACTCATTTTGAGCATTTTTGTGAAATCAATTTTGAATTTTCTCCCAAAAGTAAACTTTATTTCAATTCACTGAATCCAAAGGAAATTATCCAAACGCTTTCAATTAATCAATCCGTTCCTCTTATTCCAGGTAAAACACTTTTATTGTTAGATGAAATTCAGGAATGCCCTAATGCCATATTGGCATTACGTTATTTTAAAGAGATGATGCCTGAATTCCATGTGATTGGCGCAGGTTCATTATTAGAATTTGCCTTAAAAAAAGCTGACTTTCGTATGCCTGTTGGACGCATTGAGTATCGTTATATGTATCCGATGTCTTTTTATGAATTTTTATTAGAAGTAGCAACCAACACGCAACTAGATTATCTCAATAACATCACATTAGATGAAACGATTGCAGAAGCAACGCATCAAACGTTTAGCGATTATTTTAAACAATATTTGATTGTTGGCGGCATGCCAGAATCAGTGAAAACTTTTTATAATAATAAAAATTATCAACTTTGCTCTGATATTCAAGCGGGGCTGCTCAATACTTACCGTAATGATTTTGGGAAATACAGCAGCGCAAAAGAAATACCTTTGGTCGAAGAAATATTTTATGAAATACCCAATTTAGTAGGGCAAATATTTAAATATAGTCACATTAATCCAAATTATCGCGCACGCGATCTAAAACCCGCTTTAAATCATTTAATCGATGCCAATATTATTTTCCCTATTTATCACTCTAATACTGCTGGAATTCCTCTGTATGCGACTCGAAACATTCATAAATTTAAGAGCAACTTTGTTGATATTGGATTACTAGTCAATCACTGCAATCTATCTTCTGCCATACTTATGCAGAAAGATTTTTTTGCCATTAACCGTGGCGCTATTATGGAACAATTTGTTGGACAAGAACTGCTAGCTTATAGCAATAACATCAAGCCAGGCGAATTATTTTTCTGGGATCGAGAAAAATCACAAAGCACAGCAGAAGTTGATTTCATTATTCAAGTCGATGACAAAATTGTACCAATCGAAGTAAAAGCAGGCATAACAGGTCGTTTAAAATCACTAAAAATGTTGATGGAAATGCGTCAATTAAACCTCGGTGTGCGAATTTCATTGAATACTCTGTCACTAGAAAAAAACATTCTTTCAGTGCCTGCTTATTTAATCTATAAATTAGAAGATTTAGTGAGAGAAGCCTACTCTCATTTGGCTGGTTAAATTATATACCTTGCGACCTTTCAATTTGCGGTTTTTTAGCACGCAGCTGTGGGTCAGATTGGGTTGGAAAAAATGCGCGCATAGTTACTTATATGTAAGCATTTTTTACGACCCAAGATGATCCGCTGATGCGATGCTAAAAACCGCAAATTGAGAGGGAACAAGGTATAGGTAACCTCTCAGGGCTAACCCCTGTGTTTCGCCTGCTTAAATCATCCGCTACCATACCCTGATGAACATCCTCTCTAAACTTAAACAATGGCTACCTAAACACTGCTTAATCTGCGAACAAAGCAACAACTCCAACAAGTCGCTTTGCTATCATTGTTGGCAGAGCCTACCTTGGCAAACAGACTGTTGTCAGCTTTGCAATCTCACCTTAGTTAAAAATAAACAAATCATTTGTGGACCTTGCCAACAGCACCCCCCTGCATTCAAACAAATGATCACCGCTTGCCGTTATGAAAAACCTATTGCGCATTTTATTTCAGCCTTTAAATTTCATCATCAACTACGTTACCGACAACTACTTGCGGAAATACTCTTAGCAAAAATACCTGACCATTGTCGACCCGATATTATTCTGCCTATTCCATTACACAAAAGAAGACTACAAAAACGCGGTTTTAATCAAGCAGTCGAAATTGCCAAACTCATCAGCAAAACAATGCAAATTCCTATTTCAACCAACGAGGTCATACGAACGCTTAATACACAGCCTCAAACCGCATTGAAAATTCCTGAACGACACAAAAACATAAAAAAAGCTTTTGCCATTACCAAGCCGATGCACTATACAACCGTGGCTATTCTCGATGATGTGATCACCACAGGTGCCACAGTCAGCGCGATGGCCAATTGTTTACAACAAGCGGGTATAAAAACAGTCTATGTTTTAGGTGTCGCGAGAACTTATCGATAGCTCCACTCAACTATTTCTGATAGACTCAGGCCTGTTTCGTCTGCTTATACACGGAGGTTAATTTCATGAGCAAACTTACATGTTGGTGCAAATGCTTATTTTGGTGGTTGATTGCACTGGTTCTCGTCGCTGAATTCATCGCTCTACCAACCGTCGGTCTCGTGTGGTGGTTCGTCACAAAAACACCAGAACAATTTCTTTTAACGAGTATCGCGATCAGTCTGTTGTGGATTGGTATTGGTGTCTGCTTATTTTTGATGTTTGTCGGTGGCGGCAAATATATCGAACTGTCTCGACGCAATCCAAAACCAAAACAATGTTAAAACTGCTAATCTTTTGTGAAAAAATAGGGCCCTTCACGGCCCTATTTTTTTGTCTGGGACATTCATAGCAACTTGCATAGGTTATTTATGCGCGTGCCCTTAGGCTTATGTTTCACAACGAATCTATCAACAGAAAAATTTGGCTCTTCCGGAATGCCCATGGTTTTAACCCTTGCTGTCATTGCGAAGCGAAGCAATCCAGGGGAAATCTTGTATAGATTACTTCGCTTGCGTATCGCAATGCCCAGGATATCTCTTTTACAAAATCCCGACTATTTCCAAAGAACCAAAAATTCAGGGCAATCGCATGAGATTTATTGACATGAAATGAGCAGAAAACCCGTCATCCCGCGGCTTGACCGCGGGATCCCGTTGGAATTCAACACATTGGATCCCGCGGTCAAGCCGCGGGATGACGAACATTTTGCAGCAAAAGAGCTAACGCTTTGTTCTGCAAATTCATTTAATGCGATTGCCCTGCCAAAAATTTTTCGCTAGCACGCTTTTAATATTTATTAAAGAAAATCTGTATATACTGTTCGCAATTGAAATAACGGTATTTCAAATTTGCTGTTCTTGGGAGAGAACTCAGGCGAACGCAGTCTATCTATCAAAACGCCGCTATTTAATTAAAAAGCTATACTGCGCTCGGTCACAAATTTAAGTTTTGATCTTCCATCTTGGAGTCATCTTTAAAGGATTTTGACCCGAAAAAATCCTCATGGAGGGCCTACTCCACTCCGGTTTTTTCAGGTCAAAATCCTTTAAACCTAACTCCCAATCTGAAATCCAAAACTTAAATTTGTGATCACGCGCAGTATAAACACACACAACAAAGAGACAAAAACAATGAAAAAATTTTCTGTAATAAAAGGTCGTGAAAGAACCAGAACCGTACGTAGAAGACCGCCTACCCCTCTTTCCAGAATTCCAGAGGAGAGTCCAAGTCCATCCGTATTAAGTGCTGCAAGCACCAAAGAAGGTTCAAGCAGCGCGAATAGCAGCTATAGCTCCTCACCCACTGACTTTACTCCTCTACTCCATCAAACTAACGATCAGATATTGTGGGAAAACATACAAAAAGCAAAAGTCGCCTTCCAAACTGCGGTAATACCGCCTATTCGGCTGTCGCACAGTATTTTTGGCAATCAATTAGCTCACCTTTATAACAGAGTGATTGAGGAAGCTTCATTCCTTTGGCAACAGTATCAAGTGAACCAAGATATGATTGGCACACCTTTCATCATGCAACCTAGCAAACTAGAGCCTTTTTACACTGTCAAAATAATATCATCAACACTATTTTTACTAACCACAATGTCTCAGCGAAACCAAGATTTCACTCAACCATTCGAAGCCTATTGCTATGATCGCGAAAAAGGATTGTTGATGCTAACCCACATAAACCCAGAAACTTTACAACCTATGGGTCTGTGCAAGCTATGGAATAAAGACGGTGAAACCCGACTATTTTTGGCGAATGGTATAGGACATTTTGTGAATCCATGGATCCATAAATGCTGGGAATTCCCGCTTGACAACAGTTGTGCAGCAAACCTATCGAGCAATCCCTGGCCTGAGTTTGGTGATCAACTCATCATGAGTAAGCAGCCGAAACCCACACAATGGTTCATATGGAACGCAAAGAATTCTGAACCAAGGCTTCATAACATCACTCACTGGATTCAGGTAAATGAAGAAACACTGAGCCAATCCTATAGACAGATACCAAACAGCCCAGTGCCAACAATCAACGCAGAAAACTTCAATCCATGGGAATTTGCGAAAGAAGGATTTTCAGGATTTCCACGACTGCCGCGTTAAACTGTGATCATCAGCCCTCGCGTCACTATTCAGCTTGAACGTCGCGAGGGCCTTGCCATCTCGCGGCCATAATTGTGACCGCGCACAGCATAGGCCCACGAATGAACAAATCACCAAAGAAAGCCAAATATCCAGATAGGCAGATGGTCATGCTCACAAAAAAGGATGTCATCAGCAACAACATGGGCTTGTTTGATAAATTTAATTTGACGTTTATTTTTAAATCGGCCCCCTATTTCAAACGTCCATTGTCCGTCCAAACAAAAATCACCCTGTGTTGGTGCTGTTAAATTTCCTTGATAACGCAAACAGTTTGCCATAAACGTTTCACGGATCGTCCCAAGATGAGGAGCGTCATCATAAGCAAAAGCAAAATTGGTGTTATTCAAAAATATTTTTTGTGGCTTTTGAAAATCTTTATGCGATTTATTTGCTGAATATAAATTGGTTAGGACTTCGCCTTCGGAAAGATAGAATAAATATTTTTTGAGCGTGTTGTCGTTTGCGATATTTAGGTTGCGCGAAAGCTCTGAAATATTAGGAGTGAAAGGACATTTTTGTGCAATATGTTTTAGCAGCAGTTTAAGTTTTGTTCTACTTAAGGTGTCAATATCTGGGAAAACGTAGGGTAAATCCGCGTCAATAATGCTATTAATCGTATTAATTAAACTATCGAAGTACAAGTTTTCTTGTAGATAGTTGTGGCGGGATAAAAAATACCCATCACGCAAGTACTGCTTGAACATGAACAGCAAGTCAAGTCCATGTTGTTTTGTTTGTTGCGTGATCGTCTGTGTAATCTCTTGAGGTTTTTCTAAAATCATCTGTAACTAGGGCTCAAATCTGAGTTGGTATTGTTTTGCAAGATATTCCCTAAAACTAAGGGCGTGCACGTTTAGCATGATATGTCTGCGGCTAAGATCTGAAGAAGCATAGTTAAGTCGAATGGAAGAGGAACCAGACACTAATACCTTTAAATTTGGGAAAGCGTCTAAGATTGTTTTGAGTTCGGCCTGCCAACCTTCATATTTATGAATTTCATCCAACGCAAGATAGACGCCGCCACGTTTGTATTATTCATGTGCAAACTCAACCAGACTGGTATGAAGGAGTGTAGAATCTGCTGACAAATACAGTACCTTGATATTTTCTTGTTTTTTTTTGAGTAAAAATTGAAGTAATAAGGTGGACTTGCCGACGCCTCGCGCTCCTTTAAGTATCACCACATTTTGTTTGGGTGGATTTAATGCATTGAATAAATGGGTGCGAATGAAGGGCAGCTCTTTCACTGCTGAAATGAGTTCGTCTGATACATCGTTAACTCGTTGATAGCTCATTTTTTATCCCTGAAAATACCATCGATGGGTGGTATTTTATAGATGAAAATACCATCTGCCAATGGTATTTTCTCAATCTGAGCACTTAGGGCCTGCGCGCGCTATAGATTAGTCCTTCTTTTTCGGCACATACAAATCGGTAATAGTCCCTTCAAACATTTCAGTCGCCATCATCACCGTTTCAGATAAAGTGGGATGCGCATGAATTGTCAACGCAATATCTTCTGCATAGCAACCCATTTCAATTGCCAAACCTACCTCAGCAATTAAATCACCAGCGTTAGGACCTACAATACCCGCACCTAAAATGCGTTCCGATTTTTTATCAAAAATCATTTTAGTTAAACCTTCAGAACGCCCCATTGACAATGAACGACCACAGGCCGCCCAAGGAAAAACGCCTTTACCATAGTCAATGGCTTGTTCTTTACATTGATTTTCAGTTAAGCCGACCCATGCCACTTCGGGATCGGTATAAGCAACCGAAGGAATACATTTCGCATCGAAATAATGTTTTTTACCTGAAATAACTTCCGCAGCCAAACGACCCTCAGCCACCGCTTTATGTGCAAGCATTGGTTGACCAACAATATCGCCAATTGCAAAAATGTGAGGCACATTAGTACGCATTTGATTATCCACTTTGATAAACCCACGCTCATCGACATGAACGCCTGCTTTATCAGCCGCAATTAATTTACCATTGGGTTTGCGACCAACAGCCACTAAAATAGCATCAAATTTTTGCGGTTTATTAGGTGCATTTTTACCTTCGAACGTAACATACAATCCGTCTTTTTTGGCATCAACTTTGGTCACACTGGTTTCAAGCAAAATATTGTCATAGCGACTTTTCACATATTTATGAAAGGGTGCGACGATATCTTGATCTGCACCTGGCATCAGTTGATTCTGCATTTCAACGACAGTAATTTTGCTACCTAATGTGCTATAAACCGTCGCCATCTCCAAACCAATAATGCCTCCTCCTAGCACTAACATATCGCCTTTGATTAGCTCAAGCTGCAATGCTCCGGTTGAGTCTATAATACGAGGATCTTTTGGAATAAAGGGCAAACTGACTGGCAGTGAACCTGCCGCAATCACCGCATTTTTAAAAGTAATTTTAGATTGAGATTTATCTTCTGCCGTGACGGTCAATTCATTAGCACCTGAAAATTCACCATAGCCCGTCACAATTTGAACTTTACGTTGTTTGGCTAGCATTTTTAAACCGCCAGTCAATTTATCGACCACACCATCTTTCCAAGTCACTAATTTTTTAGCATCGACTTTAGGTGACGCGAATTCAATACCAAACTCAGACATTTCTTTCGCTTCATTAATCACTTTCGCTGCATGCAATAATGCTTTAGAAGGAATACAACCAACGTTTAAACAAACACCACCGATAGAGGTATAACGTTCCACTAAGACAACTTTTAAACCCAAATCTGCTGCACGAAAAGCGGCAGAATAACCGCCAGGACCACTACCTAAGACGACAACGTCTGTTTGAATATTACTCATTATTGTTCCTATTTTTTAGTATTAGATGATTTGTTATGCATTTGCTTAGTCGCGAACAAAGTGCGCGGTACGGTTTAATTGCACGGGCATTTGCTTAGCCGCAAACAAAGTGCGCGGTACGGTTTCCTACTGATGCTTAGGCCACCTACAACAACAATCGACGAATATCATTCAATTGTCCCGACAAATGCGTAATAAAACGCGCCGCTTCTGCACCATCAATGACTCGATGATCATACGACAAACTCAACGGTAACATTAATCGTGGTTTGAACGTATCTCCCATATAAACGGGTTCTATTTGTGCTTTTGAGACCCCTAAAATGGCAACCTCTGGGGCATTAATAATCGGTGTAAACGCTGTACCACCAATACCGCCCAAGCTAGAAATAGAAAAACACCCCCCCTGCATTTGCGCTATAGTTAATCCTTTTTCGCGGGCTTTTTGACTGATATTTGCTAATTCAAGCGCCAATTCAAATAAAGTTTTCTTATCAACGTCACGAATCACCGGCACTACTAAACCATTGGGTGTATCAACCGCAACACCTATATGAAAATATTTTTTCAAAGTCAGTTGCTGACCTGAAGAATCCAACGACGCATTAAAGGTTGGATGCGCACACAAACTTTTAACCACTGCTTTCATAATAAAAACAAGCGGTGTTAATTTCACCCCATGTTTTTCAGCTTCAACTTGCTGTGCTTTGCGAAAGGCTTCCATGTCAGTAATATCAGACTTATCAAATTGTGTCACATGAGGAATAGAGACCCAGTTGCGATGCAAATTAGCGCCCGATATTTTTTGAATTTTAGACAGTGGCATAACTTCAACTTCACCATATTGACTAAAATCTACTTTAGCTAGCGGCGCAATAGTCATACCAGCACTCACATGCCCAGCATTAAGTATTTTTTTGAGATCGTCTTTAACAATACGACCTTTAGGACCGCTGCCCTGAATCGTTGATAAATCAATATCCAATTCTGCAGCAATACGACGCACCGCAGGACCCGCATAAATCATCGAAGATTTTTGAACTGATCCAAAATTATTTGATTTAGATTCTACTGGCACAGATGTTTCAGCTGACACCGCTTTTTTTTCAACAGCCGTTTCTTGAGCAGATTTTTTTTCAATCTTTTCTTCAGAATCGTTTTTTTGACTAACGCTGTCTTCGTGCTTTTCGTCAACAATGCCCGCATCACTCTCTAATTGAAGCGTTAAAATCAAGCTCCCCTCAGAAACTTTGTCACCGACCTTTATCGTAACCTCTTTTACTATACCTGCCTTGGGTGATGGAATTTCCATAGTGGCTTTATCACCCTCCAAAGTAATTAAAGATTGTTCTTCGGTAACGCTATCACCCGTCTTTACCATCACTTCGATGACATCTACTTCTGCAGCATCACCAATATTCGGAATTAAAATTTTTTCTACTTTTCCTGCCACAATACTCCCCTATCACACTGTCGTTGGGTCTTTTTTATCGGGATCGATATTTAATTTTTTCATTGCATCCACTAATTTTTGTTGAGTGATTTTACCTTCTTGAGCTAGAGCATACAGCGTAGTGTAAGCAATATAATTGGCATTCACTTCAAAAAATTGACGTAATTCAAGACGCGTATCACTACGTCCAAAACCATCCGTACCTAATACATAATAAGGTGCTACTATTTCAGAACGAATTTGATCTGCAAACATTTTCATATAGTCAGTCGCTGCAATCACTGGTCCAGGTTGTTTAGCTAAACATTGCTGCACATAGCTTTCTTGCCGTATTTCGCTCGGATGATAACGATTATATCGTTCATTGGCCAATTTATTACGACGCAATTCATTAAAACTAGTAGCACTCCAAACATCTGCTTCAACTTCATAATCTGTTTTTAAAATTTCAGCCGCTTTAATGACTTCATTAAGGATAGAGCCAGAACCCAATAACTGTGCACGCAGTTTGACTGTTGGTTTTTCGGCCGCTTTGAATAAATACAAACCCTTAACGATACCTTCTTCTGCACCTTCTGGCATGGCAGGATGCACATAATTTTCGTTCATCGCGGTAATATAGTAATAAACATCTTCATGATTGTGCATCATGCGTTGAATACCATCACGAATAATCACCGCCATTTCATAGGCAAAAGTAGGATCATAAGTCACACAGTTCGGCACAAAACTAAACATAATTAAATTCGTACCGTCTTGATGCTGCAGACCTTCACCCGCCAATGTTGTTCGCCCAGCTGTTCCACCAATAATAAAACCTCGTGCACGAATATCACCGGCTAACCAAGCCAAATCACCAAAACGCTGAAAGCCAAATTGCGAATAATAAATATAAAAAGGAATCATCGGTACATTGTTACTAGAATAAGACGTCGCCGCCGACAACCAACTCGACATCCCTCCCGCTTCACTAATACCGTCTTGAATTAACTGACCATCTGTCGCTTCACGATAATACATCAGTTGTTGTTTATCTTCGGGTGTATATCGTTGACCATAAGGTGAATAAATACCAATTTGTCTAAACAATCCTTCCATACCAAAAGTACGTGTTTCATCCGCTAAAATAGGCACGATATGAGGACCTAATGCTTTATTTTTTAATAAGACAGATAAGATTCGACTAAAAGCCATAGTGGAAGAAAATTCTCGATCACCAGAATCTTGTAATAACGCCTCGAAGTCAGACAATGCGGGTACCGTTAATGTCACTGCCTTGAATTTTCTTTCTGGCAAAAAACCACCTAAATTTTCGCGTTGTTTTAGTAAATATTTTATTTCTGCCGAATCATCGTTAGGTCTATAAAACTCGCGTTTTTCGACTTGTTTATCATCAAGCGGAATGTGCAAACGATCACGTAATTGTTTCATTTGATCGAACGACATTGTTTTTAAGTTGTGAGCGATATTCAACCCTTCGGCTGCATCACCTAAGCGAAACCCTTTAACTGTTTTCGCCAAAATAACCGTTGGTTGACCTTTATGCTCAACGGCTGCTTTATAAGCAGCATAAATTTTGCGAGGATCGTGACCGCCATCTAATAATTTTTTGAGTTGCTCGTCAGTTTTATCTGAAACCAATGCTAACAATTCTGATGAAGTCCCAAAAAAATGTTCACGCATATAAGCGCCATTTTTACTGGCATAATTTTGATATTCACCATCGACTAACTCACCGATACGCTTCATTAACAGGCCATTTTTATCTTGAAGAAATAATTCGTCCCAGCCAGAACCCCAAATCACTTTAATGACATGCCAACCAGCACCGCGAAATACACCTTCATACTCTTGAATAATTTGACCATTACCCCAAACCGGACCATCTAAGCGTTGCAAATTACAGCTAATCACAAAAATGAGATTATCTAATTTTTCCCGACTCGCAATATTTAAAGCACCTAACGATTCAGGCTCACCCAACTCACCATCGCCACAAAAAGCCCACACATGTCGGTCTTTTGTATCAGCCATACCACGGTTGTCTAGGTACTTTAAAAATCGTGCGTTATAAATAGCAAATAAAGGTCCAAGTCCCATCGACACAGTTGGAAACTGCCAAAATTCTGGCATGAGCCAGGGATGCGGGTAAGAAGAAATACCGGGGGCGTTCGCTTCTTGACGAAAACGATCTAGCATTTTTGCTGACAAACGACCCTCTAAAAATGCGCGCGCATAAATGCCCGGTGAAGAATGCGCTTGAAAATAAATTAGATCGGTGGATTTAAAAACATAGGTCATCCCCACTTCGAATAACATGACCACACCCGCAAAAGAAGAGAGATGACCACCCAGTTCTTTAGCTTTACTAGTGGCTCGCAGCACAATCATCGCCGCGTTCCACTGCATATAATCAGCGAGGCGCAACATCATTTCGCCATCGTCTGGCAATGCAGATTCATCACTGACTGGGATTGTATTGATATAGGGCGTCGTCACACTCGAGGGTGCGTCAAGACCTAATGCTCTGGCTTTAATAAATAGATCAGCCAAAATAGCTTCGGCCTGAGCTTTCCCTGCATAGGCTGTCGTTGATGCTAAGGCATCGAGCCATTCTTTAATTTCATCTGAATCAATGGGTTGTTTTGTCAAGTCGTGTTGATCTGGCATGCGCTCACCTTAAATAGTCTTATCTCCAGCCTAAGGCGAGTGGCCATAAGCCCGGCAATTATAGCAATTTTTAGAGAAAGCTCAATTTACAGATCAAATTAGACATAGATATCCGCCATGGCAGCTATGCCAGGATGCGTTGCATACTGCTCGAAATTTTTTTCACCCGATGTTTTTAAAATGTCTTCATCTAAACAAAACTGTCCCGTAAATTTAGTAGAAGGCTGCGATAAAATATAAGCCGCTGCATTAGCAACAATCTCGGGTTTACGTGTTGCCTTATACACTTCTGCTGGAAAATTATTTTTTACTGCCGCAGTGGCTATTAAAGTTTTGGGCCACAGCGAGTTGACCGCTATTTTTTCAGACTTAAATTCTTCAGCCAATCCAAGGGTACACATGCTCATGCCATATTTTGAAAGGGTATAGGCCAAATGATCTTTAAACCATTTAGGATTTAAATTAATAGGCGGCGATAAAATTAAGATATGAGGATTTTCAGCTTTTTGTAGTAAGGGCTGACAAGCCTGACAAAAAGCAAAAGTTGCACGCACATTCACGCCAATCATTAGATCAAATCGTTTCATTGGAGTTTGCATGGTATTCGTCACATTCAGTGCAGAGGCATTGTTAATTAAACCATCCACACCACCAAACGTTTCAACGGTTTTTTTAATGGCTGCATGCACGCCATCGATATCTCGCACATCAAGTTGAATAGGAAGTGCCTGAGCGCCCAATGCTTCAATTTCTTGAGCAACCGTGTGAATGGTACCAGGTAAGGTGGGATGAGGCTCAGCCGTTTTAGCTATCAGTGTCACGTTAGCACCTTCTGATGCTAGTTTTTTAGCAATCGCTGCACCAATACCACGTGAGGCACCGGTGATAATATACGTTTTATTTTTAAACATAAAAAATCCTTGTTAATCCATTAAAGTGAAAAAATATGAACTCGATGAAAACGGTGGGATGGTAGCATGTTATACTGCGCGCGGTCACCCTAACTCAACGCCGCCAATAATCTTTCATGAATACCCGCAAAACTTTTATTGCTCATCACTAGCAACTGGTCGCCTGGCTTCGCATCTTTCACCACCTCACTGACAATATCATCGATATCACTGCCAATAAAACAAGGCGAAGTTAACTGTTGAACCATTTCATCGATATTCCATTTAATTGAGTTGGGCTTATAAATATAAACACTATCAGCATGGGCAAATGCCTCGGGTAATTGTTTTTGATGCAAGCCTTGCGACATACTATTAGACCCCAATTCGGCAATCGCAAACACTCTACCCCGTTCAGTTTTGGATTTTAACGCAGTTAAAGTAGCAGCAATCGCTGTGGGATGATGAGCGAAATCATCATAAACCGTAATATTATTAGCAACACCCCGCACTTCAAGTCGTCGCTTTACGCCTTGATAAGAAGCCAGCGCCGACTGCAAAGTCGCTACCGGAATGTTTAATTGAAACGCGGCCACAAAAGCTGCCAACGCATTGTGCATATTGTGACGACCATACTCATTCCAAGTAATTTCTGCGAGATTTTCTTCGTTACAATAAATAAGAAAGTGATGACAATCCTTGGAAAGTGATTCAACACGCCATTGTGCATCATGATCATCAAACCATTCCACTTTGCTCCAACAACCCTGTTCGATAACTTGTTTCACATTTTGATCATTGCTAGCAGCAACAATGACCCCATTGCTCGGCACGGTTCTAACTAAATAACCAAATTGTTTTTTAATCACATCAAGATTTTCATAAATATCACCATGATCAAATTCAATATTGTTAATAATACAAGTCTTAGGCCGATAGTGCATAAATTTAGGGCGTTTATCAAAAAAAGCGGTGTCATACTCATCGGCTTCAATCACAAAATAAGGACCCTTACCCAGCGCAGAAGATTGATTGAAATTTTTGGGTACTCCACCAATTAAAAAACCAGGCTGTTGTCCTGCTTGCGCTAAAAGCCAGGTCAGAATACTCGACACCGTTGTTTTGCCGTGCGTGCCAGAAACGGCCAATACGTGTCGATCTTTTAATAAATGGTCATACAACCATTCAGGCCCAGAAGTATAGTGAATATTAGCTTTCAAAATCGCTTCGAGTGCTACATTACCTCTGCTAATTGCATTACCTACAATAACGAGGTCAGGATTAAATTGCTTAACGGGTTCAAAGTCATAACCTAAATCCAATTGAATTTTTGCACGCGTTAATACCTCTGACATCGGCGGATAAATGTTACTATCACAACCAGCCACTTCATGCCCTAAGTCACGCGCCAAAGTAGCCACCCCTGCCATAAAAGTGCCACAGATACCCAGAAAATAAAGTCGCATTATTCTATCCTTTTAAAGTTTTAAGCATGTTAGCGAGGCGGAACAAAGTACGCAACACTGTTCAACTAATGAGTGAGTTGATGTTTGCCGCTTACATTTCTTTACAAGATTAACAAATCGATGACTTTGGATAAATTTGTGACCGCGCGCAGTATAATCATAAGGGACCATCAAATCATGTGTGTACATATGCCGGCAATCTGCTATACTGCGCGCGGTCACAAATTTAAGCTTTGGATTTCAGATTGTGGGTTAGGTTTGAAGTATTTTGATCCGAAAAAACCGGAGTGGAGTAGGCCCTCCATGAGGATTTTTTCGGATCAAAATACTTTAAAGATGACCCCAAGATGGAAGATCAAAACTTAAATTTGTGACCGCGCGCAGTATAATCATAAGGGACCATCAAATCATGTGTGTACATATGCCGGCAATCTGCTATACTGCGCGCGGTCACAAATTTAAGCTTTGGATTTCAGATTGTGGGTTAGGTTTGAAGTATTTTGATCCGAAAAAACCGGAGTGGAGTAGGCCCTCCATGAGGATTTTTTCGGATCAAAATACTTTAAAGATGACCCCAAGATGGAAGATCAAAACTTAAATTTGTGACCGCGCGCAGTATATTATATTAATATCGTACCCATATAAATAATCGAGGTTGGAATGAATAACAGAATCGCCAGGCTAGACATTAGAACAAGCCATGCTGCTAAGGCAACCATCGAACATGCAGCCGAGGAATTAGGGGTTACTATTTCGGCCTTTATCCTCGAATCAGCCATGGAAAAAGCCAAGAAAGTATTAGAGCAGGCGCAGATAATAAAGTTAACGGCTAAAGAAAGTAAGCGCTTTATTGAAATATTAGAATCCCCCCCAAAACCTAATAAAAACCTGAAGAAATTATTTAAACAAGATAAAAAAATTACTAAAAAAGAAGGGTAATGGTAGTTATGGATATTATCATAGAACCATTGGATAGATCACACAATCGTTCAACCTTTGATTCTGGTATCGAAGAGTTGAATGCTTTCCTAAAAAAATATGCCAGACAAAATTTGTCACAAAATATCAATAAAACATACGTTGCAATTGAATCTAACCAATCACATTCAAATTCTAAAAATATACTTGGATTCTATACATTATCAAGCGGACAAATTGATCAAAGTTGTTTGCCACAAACTGAAAAACATCCTAGATACCCTGTTTCCATTGCCAGACTGGCAAGGTTAGCAGTTTCATTAGATCATCAAAGTTGCGGCATAGACGCAAGATTATTACATGATGCGCTCAGCAAAGTGTCAGATGCCTCTAAGTTAATAGGAATTTACGCTGTAGTTGTTGATGCAAAGGATATAACTGCTAGAAGCTTTTATGAGCACTATGGTTTTATAAGGCTTCAGGATAGTGATCTGACATTATTTTTGCCCATGAAAATAATAAATCAGTTGGCCGATTAACTAGCGGATCTCAAACCCATCACACTCAACTTTTTCTAGTTGAATTCCCCCAAACAATACATTATGGTATTGCCACTTTTCACATGGACTTTAAAGGAAAAAGCGTGGTCAATAATAATATTTTTTACGCTCAATCGGGCGGCCCAACAGCGGTTATAAACGCAACAGCCTGTGGCGTTATTCAAACCGCTCGCCAAAAAAATGAAATTGGCACTGTATTTGCCGGTAAAAATGGAATCATCGGTGCTTTAAAAAACGAACTCATCGACACTGCACAATATTCAGACACTGCTATCGAACAGTTAAAATACACGCCCGCTAGTGCATTTGGCACCTGTCGCTATAAATTAAAAAGTCTCGAAGAAGATCGCGCCACTTACGAACAACTCATCCAAATTTTTAAAAACTATCAAATTGGCTATGTCTTTTATAATGGTGGAAATGATTCTCAAGACACTTCACATAAACTGTCAAAACTGAGTAAAGAAATGGGTTATCCATTAAGTTGCTTAGGTCTACCTAAAACAGTCGATAATGATTTATTTGGTACAGACTGTTGTCCAGGGTTTGGTTCAGTAGCGAAATACATCGCAATTTCAACGCTCGAAACCGCACTGGATGTCAAATCAATGTCTGCCTCTTCGACTAAAGTCTTTATTTTAGAAGTGATGGGACGTCATGCCGGTTGGATTGCCGCCAGCGCTGGGTTAGCGGGCAACAACCTCGAATCTGCACCTCATATTATTTTATTGCCGGAGGTTCCTTTCGAACAAAAATCTTTTCTCATCAAAGTCAAACAATGTGTGAAAGACTATGGTTACTGTAGCATCGTCGCCTCTGAAGGCACACGTTTTGCAAACGGAAAATTTTTATCTGAGGGCACCAGTAGTGATGCTTTTGGTCACGTACAATTAGGCGGCGTGGCGCCTATTTTAGGGGCACTAATCAACAAAGAGTTAAGCATAAAAAATCATTGGGCCGTCGCCGATTATTTACAACGTTCTGCAAGACATCTTGCTTCGCAAGTCGATTTAGACCAAGCCTATACGTTGGGTCAACAAGCCGTCTTACGTGCATTAAATGGCGCCAGCGATGTGATGCTCACCATCGATCGTATACAACAATCACCTTATCAATGGCAAATTGGTGAAATTGCTTTAAGCGAAGTCGCCAACAAAGAAAAAAAATTACCCACTGACTTTATTCGAGCAGATGGTTTTGGGATTAGTGAAAAGTGTCGCGACTATTTATTACCATTGATACAAGGTGAAGCTTATCCAACTTATCATAATGGCTTACCTGAATACGTGAAGCTGAATTTAGAGACAATGAAATCAGCAGTGTAATAACAGTAATTCTCGGCGAGTGTTCGAATCTCGCGCAATTTTCAGCTTTGAGGCAAGGTTGGACGATCTTTTGCTGAAAAAAGCGCAGTGTACT
>Ga0155588_1020_pt1 | contig 22076 bp, 13 predicted proteins | sample RifCSPhighO2_12_FD_107245 | JGI IMG/M metagenome (GOLD analysis project Ga0155588, IMG submission 107245) | Gammaproteobacteria bacterium RIFCSPHIGHO2_12_FULL_41_15
ACTGTATCGGTAATAACATCCAGTATTGGTTTATCATATTCATCGATTAACACAACCACACCCACACCGTATTGATCATAAAGTGCATGCACCAAATCAGTCAAAACAGTACCAGGTTGTCGAGTTAAATCAATGTCAACGGCATAATCCCGTGCGCAACGTGCCATCGTTTGATAGACAATTTCTAATAGTGCTTGTTCGCTGGCATGCGCAGAACTGGCACTAAAACCAAAGCGGATGACGGGATGCTTGGTTGACCAGTCCCAATTGTCTTTTAAATACAAGCCTTCATACAGTTCACGTTGACCCGCAAAAGCTTGGTGTAACGTATCGAGAAAAAGACTCTTGCCAAAACGTCGAGGGCGTGAGAGAAAATAATATTTACCTTGGTCTGCCAATCGTTTGACGAAGAGCGTTTTATCGATATAAACACAATTCCCTTTTATCACTTCTGACAAGCTGCTATAGCCAATTGGCAGATTTTTAAGACCCATCGATACACTCCAAGGGATTAAAATAAAGGCCTATTGTACCGCAAGTGAGGGAGGAGACAACCAATGCTGAGTTTCGCTCACATTGACGGAATATCACTTTTACAAAACCGGGGCGATTCCTAAAAGACCGCTTTTTTTTCAAAATAGCGAGGCGTTTTTGAGATTACGCATTAACGCCTTGAGTTAATAGCCGCTGATATGTAAGTTATACTGCGCGCAGTATAAAACATCAAAACAGGAAAAAAATCAAATTAGCTGCTATATCTTTGGCATACACCAAAGGAAAGCAGGCTATGGAGCAGTATCAGTCCCATGTATTCGAGACAAATCCCTATGAGCTATCACGTTGGCGTCATTATTTAAAGTCAAAAAATAAAGATGAATGTTTTCTTATTATGTTTGCGCCTGTATTGGAATTTGCTTTTCAATTTTTGTTGGAAAAAAGAAATCAACATCAGAAATTAAAACAATTTCTCTCGGAAGAAACGGTTTTGAAAATTTTCAAGAGAGATATGTGTCATATATTGTTACCCATTTTTGTTGAGGCGGCTGTATTCGAATTAAATCATTTAAGCAATGAGGGTAGGCTGGAAGGCGAAACATCACAGGCCAGATTTAATTATTATTTGAAAGTCATTCAGCAGCAGGTTTTTATAGATTCGTTTTTAGAAAAGTATCCGGTAATGTCTCAAATATTTGATAGGACTCTGTCTTGCTATTTGCATGGTGTCAGTAAATTTTATGCTGATTTTGAGGGATATTTTCACTTAGTCAGATCAATTTTGTTAACTGATTTTGAGCCAACAGAAATGACAGATTATATTCCATCAAGTGCAACGTGCTGTCTGGGTTCTCGTGTTTTTATTGTTAACTTTATCAATGCAAGTTCTGAAATAAAACGCGTGATGTACAAACCACGCTCGTTAGCAGTTGATATTTCATTTCAACATTATTTATCTTGGATTAATAGCAAGCAAACTCATGTAAAATTTTCGACATTAACATTTGTGAGTGGTGATGATCATGGTTGGAGTGAGTATGTAAACCATGAAGCTTGTCAGTCATTGTCAGAAGTCAAAAAATATTATTATAAAATTGGCATGTTGTGTGCGAGTTTATATTTATTAAATGCGAGAGATATGCATTGTGGCAATCTTATTGTACGAGGTTCTGACCCTGTTTTAATCGATCTTGAAGCTTTATTGACGCCTGTAACGAGTGATAGCCATTTTAATTTTTCATGTGTGATCGATTCATTGTTATTGCCTGCACAAAGAAAAATTGGTCCCTATTTTAAAGGGATGGATAATAGTGGTTTAGGCGGTAATGCTAATCAAGATAGACTTGAAAAAAGAAAATATTGGGAAAATGCTGGTTGCGATAATATGAAGATTTTATATAAACCTAGTAAAACACGTGCTAAAAAAAATCAACCTTATTTGTCAGAAAAAGAAGAATTTGAATGTGCAGATTATGAAAAAGAATTTACAAGTGGATTCAAGGCGCTTTATAAAATATGGGAGCGAAATAAAGAAGCACTGTTGTCCAGGCAATCGGTGTTGAATTTATTTGAACATGTTAGAACGCGTATACTACTTCGAGACAATGCTGCATATGACAATATTTTAGAAGATTGTTATACGCCGTATCGATTAACTTCAGAAGATCTTTATAATGAAAAATTGGATGCGTTGTCAGGAATGGTTGAAAATAACGAACATTATAAAAGTGTTTTAAAAAGTGAGAAAGAAGATCTTTTTTACGGAGATTTACCTTATTTTTATTGTGAGGCTAGTCAGAAAGCTATTTATAATTCAAAAGGTAAAAAAACAGATTTTCCAGTTTTGAAGTCAGGGCTAGAAGAAGTTCGTTTTAAAATTGCCAATACGATTGGTGAAGAAGACTTGCAAAAACAATTGGCAATCATCCGAAATAGTTTTCAAGCAAGGCAGTTTAATCATTTTGGCCTGCACTTCATTAAAGTGAAACGTTCAAAAAAAATAAATTATCAAAAAAAAGCATTACAGTTAGCGTTGAAAATTGGCGACTGGATAGAGGGTCAGCGATTGATCATTAATGATGGTATGCTTTGGTCGTCTATGCAATATGAATTACACGTGTCTTGGCGCCAGGTTCTGACGACGCAAGACTTTAGCTCTGGTAATTTAGGTGTTTGTCGCTACTTAGCGACACTGGATTTTCTGAATGATCAATCTCAGTATAAAAAAACAATTGAAACTTGTTTAAACTTTTTTGACTATCAATCAGAGGCGGAAAAGTCATTTCGTTGGCAAACGCAGTTAGGATTGTTTGATGGATTAGCTGGAATTTTGAATACTTTATTGTTTTTAAAAGAACTTGATTATTCTGTCGATATTAAAAAGATAGTACAGCATTATAAAAGACATATGGGTAAAGCGATTAAATCGGATTGGCAATACGATATTTTTTCAGGTGTCTCAGGTATGTTGTTATTTTTGCCTAATCTAAAGCCTTATCTGGGAAAATCCTACCATCAATTAATGCAAACGATGGTGGATGAGTTGTTGAAGCATTTCCCTGATCCTTCAGAGTTTCCACATTTGGATTTGCGAGAGCAGCATGCGAGCAGAGAAATGCAAAATCATTTGCCAGCATTGCCGTCAGCGGGATTTGGGCGTGGCGTTGCAGGTATCGCCGTTGCTCTAGCGAGTGTGCAATCTGAGTTGAAAGATAAACGTATTCAAAAATGGGTGAAATCAGCGATAGAGTATATTGATCAAAGCTATGATCCTTATTTAAAAACTTGGCCGCAAATTTTTGAAACGAGTAAAAAGAAATTATTGGCATCACATTATTGCGCAGGACATGTGGGTGTTGGATTGGCGATGCTATCTTTATCGAAGTATTATCCAAAAAATGAAAAGATTGAAAACAATTTATTAAGAGCGATTCAATATCTTAAAGTCAATTTTTATCGAAAAAATAATCCTACTTTATGTTGCGGCTTATTATCTGATCTTGATTTTATGATTGAAGTGCATAAACATCGCCCGGATTTGATGACGGATGCGATGCTAGAAAAATATTTTAATGATTTTGTGGCGAGTATGAATCTCAATGCTTATAAAAAATTAGGTGTAGGCTTTATGCATGGATTGTCTGGGTTGGGGTATGTGATGTTAAGAGTTGCGTGTCCTGCACGAGTGAAGTCTTGGTTGTTCTAAAAGTATAAGAATGTGAAATTATTTAGGTGCGAGCTTTATCTTAGTTGTCGTAACGCTTCATAAACAATGATGGCGACAGCGTTTGATAAGTTTAAACTACGACTATGTGGTCGCATAGGAATTTTTATTTTTCGATGGGAATCAAACTGCTCTAAAATATCGTCGGGTAATCCGCGTGTTTCAGGTCCAAAAATAAAATAATCATTATCAAGATACTGTGGGTCTGTATAAAAGCTTGAGGCTTTAGTGGTGCAAGCAAATATTCTGCTCGGATTTTCGCTAGCAAAAAAATCAGCATAAGATCGATGTTCTTTGAGGGTTGCCCACTCGTGATAATCTAGCCCTGCACGTCTTAACGCTTTTTCTTCTAATTTAAAACCGAGTGGGTGAATTAAATGCAATTGTGCGCCACTGTTCGCGCACAGTCGGATAATATTGCCGGTATTCGGTGGAATTTCAGGTTCATGTAAAACAACATTAAGAGGCATCGTAATGTTCTTCTGCACCGGCGGGCGTATTATTTTCTGCAATTAATTTATTACGAGTTTGCAAGTAAGCATCGCGTACAAATACGTATGGATCGAATGCTTGAGCGATGAGTTGATTGGCGGGTAATAATTGACTGCGAACATCTAATAAATAAACACCATAAAGTCCATAATCTGCTGAAAATGGTCGGATATAAGGCCAGGGGCTTAAGGCGAATAAATCGACGACTTTGCCAAATGCATCACGAAAAGTAGAGGGACCAATAATTGGAATATTGAAATAAGCTGATTGATGTTGACCCCAATAAGCTAACGTTAAACCGAAATCTTCGTAGTGTTTTTTAATACCCATTTTGCTAGCGACATCAAATAGACCGCCTATGCCATAAGTAGTGTTGATGAGGATGCGACCGGTGTCGGAGCCTGCTTGTTTAAAGCGAGCTTGTAGAATGTCGTTGGCGATGGTGGTGACATCTTCAAAATTATCAAAAGCATTACTGATCCCTTGGCGCGCAAAGCCTGGCAGGATAGCAGCGTAGGTGGTGGCCAAGGGTCGAAAGAGTAGACTATCGATTGCACGATTGACCGTAAATGAGTGTCGGTTGATTTTTTCGTAAGGGTCGACTGAACTGTCAGGATTCACGGGTCTGGCACAGCTGGTGAGCAGGGTGGCAATCGCTAGCGTGCTAGCCATAAAAAAATTTTTAATTAGGTGATGCATTCCATATACCGTGGGAGTTCCGTTTGAGCACAGTCTACCTGATATTGATATTGGCCTCAATTGCTAACCGCGAACAAAGTGCGTGTCTAACGGTGCTGCTCGACAACTCATCAGTTGCTCGGTTAGATATTGTTTGGCTAAACGAATAGCTTCACTGATTTCTTTGTCCTGAGTTAAAAAGCTCGCAATGGCAGAAGACAAAACACAGCCGGTACCATGTGTGCAGTTTGTATTGATGCGTACTTGTTGATATTCGATATAGCGCTTCTCTGAATGCGAATAAAAAATATCGGTAGCTTGCTTGTCTTCCAGATGCCCACCTTTGATGAGCACGGAGCACTGGTATCGTTCAGACAGTGTTTTGGCTGCTTTTTTCATGTCTAACAGTGTATTGATTTTGCTGTCGGAAAAATATTCGGCTTCCGGTAAGTTAGGCGTGATCAAAGTGGCAAAGGCAAATAGGTCGTGATAGCTCTCTTTTAAATGAGTGTCTTTTATTAAAAAATCACCGCTAGTAGCAACCATAACAGGGTCTACAACGATGGGTATAGTTGTATGGTGATTTAAAAAATGCGTGACGGTGTTGATGATTTCAATACTGTAGAGCATGCCTATTTTGATTGCGTGAATTGCGCCCTCTGCAAAAATTGCCTTAAGTTGTGCGAGCACAAAAGATGCGCTGACTTCGCTAATAGCCTGCACGCCTTGACTGTTTTGTGCGGTTAAAGCGGTGATTGCGGTTGCGGCATGACAATCGAGGTGAGTGATTGCGCGAATGTCTGCTTGAATGCCGGCACCGCCACTGGAGTCGGAGCCTGCGATACTCAGCACGGTACGTTGATTGGGATTTTTCATGATGAGAATAGCTTGTTGTTCGAGTTCTTTAAATTTGCTGCTGCTTTCATGGGTGTTTTGGCAGCGGCAATAGCAGACACAACAGCGATGCCATCGACACCGGTGGCTAAAACCATTTTGGCATTTATTTGATTGATGCCACCGATGGCAACGATCGGTTTGTGGTTTAATATTGTTCTGATTTTTTTTAATGAAGCGATGCCTATGGGATTGGCTGCATCTTTTTTACTATGGGTTGAAAAAATGGGTCCCACACCAAAATAATTAGCACTACAATTTTTATACTGTTCTGCTTGCGTATCATTCTCTATCGACAAACCGATGCAAACTTCAGGACCTAAATAATTTCTGGCTTGCTCAATCGGTATGTCAGTTTGACCAATATGCAAGGGTAATCGGCGTTTTTTTGCAATGTCGATACGATCATTGACAACCAATAGTAAATTGGGAAATTGAGATTGAATGTCGATGCAGTACTGTTCAAATTGATAATCAGTTATACATTTGTCTCGTAATTGAATTGCAGTGATGCCGCCTTGAACGGCTTGTTGAATAACAGAGATCAATGGGGTGGTCGCGCAATTTTGAGGTCCAATCACTAAATATAATCGTAATTGTTTAAGCAGCGACATAGTGTGCTTCCATTAAAGCATCGATCAATAATTGTTTAAATGAACCAGGGCCGGTGGCTTTTTTTGCGGCTTTTTCAGCAGAAAAATTATAATAAGCCAATGCCGCTTGAGCGGCCTGTATTGAATCATTTTCTGTCACAAGAAACGCGGCGATAACAGCAGTTAATGCGCAACCCATGCCAGTGACTTTAGTAAGCATATTGCTACCTGCGGTTAAATGGTAGTAATGATTTTTTGTGCAGACATAATCAGTTTTACCGGTAATGACAGTGATGCATTGATATTGATTGGCAAGATTGCAAGCAGCTTCAATAGCGATGCTGCTGTCAACGCTGCTATCGACACCTTTTGTATTTTGAGTATGCTGAGCCAGCGCAATAATTTCTGAGGCATTACCTTTGATGAGATCGACGCCTTTTTCAATAATAGAAAGCGCTTGTTGTGTTCGAAACGTGGTTGCACCCGCGCCAACCGGATCAAACACAATAGGCCGTTTATTTTTTTGAGCTTCTGTCATCGCGGCGTGAGCCAGTGTTATCCAGTGTTGATCTATTGTGCCCATGTTTAATACCAAAGCATCGGCAATGCAAAGGAGTTCAGGCAATTCTTCGATAGATTGTGTCATGATGGGCGATGCACCAATCGCTAATAAAATATTGGCGATGGTTTCGATGGTGACAGTATTGGTAATATTCACAATAAGCGGTTGGTGTAGTTTGAGATTTGCTTGACTGTTTTCAAGATTTTTTAAGTTGAAGGGTTGGCCAGTTGGCATGGGTTATTCCTTGTTTAGGCTTTTTTTAGCATGATCACAAGCTCTATACTGTGCGCGGTCATAAATTTAAGTTTTGATCTTCCATCTTGGAGTCATCTTTAAAGAATTTTGACCCGAAAAAATCCTCATGGAGGGCCTACTCCACTCCGGTTTTTTCGGGTCAAAATTCTTTAAACCTAACTCCCAATCTGAAATCCAAAACTTAAATTTGTGACCGCGCGCAGTATAGTGGCGCCAGCCATTAGACGAATATTCTGTTAGCCTGTCAATAATAAAGTAGTTTATACTGCGCGCGGCCACAAATTTTTGTTCACCGGGAATTGCTGGCGCGCAGTATAGTTTTATTTTAATAATCGGTTACAATGCCCGCCATGAAAACACTACAAAATACACGATTTTTACAAGCCCTAAAACGCCAACCGGTTGATAGAACACCTGTCTGGATGATGCGCCAGGCGGGACGTTATTTGCCCGAATATCGCAAACTGCGCGCAGAAATGCCCGATTTTTTAAGTTTCTGTCAACAAACGGATATGGCAGCAGAGGTGACTGTGCAGCCTATTAATCGTTTTCCTACTTTAGATGCTGCGATTGTATTTAGCGATATCCTCACTATTCCGGCAGCCATGGGGTTGGATTTGGTTTTTTTGAAAGACGAAGGTCCTTGTTTTTCATCGCCCATTCAAAGTATGCAAGCGGTTAAACAACTCGATGATGTGACGGCTATCGATAAGCTTAATTATGTTTTTACCACTATAAAAAAAGCCAAAATTGCGTTGAATCAGCGTGTGCCACTGATTGGTTTTGCCGGTAGCCCTTGGACCGTTGGTTGTTATATGGTTGAAGGTCGGGGTAGTAAAACGTTTCAAACTATTAAAACCATGCTTTATCGTGCGCCCGATATTTTGCATGCGCTATTATCGAAATTAGCTGATTGCACGGCAATTTATTTAAATCAACAAATTGATAGCGGTGCTGATGCCATTATGTTGTTTGATACATGGGGCGGTGTTTTAACTGAATCTGCTTATCAAATCTTTTCTCTACAATATATGACGCAGATTATTTCACAATTAAAGCGTGACAATATTCCGGTGATTATGTTTACGAAAAATGGTGGTCAATGGTTAGAGTCTATGTTGTCGTCGGGTGCTGATGCATTAGGTTTAGATTGGACGGCGAATATTCATCAAGCGCGAAAACGGGTGGGTCATCGCGTTGCGTTACAAGGTAATATGGATCCTTTAGTTTTATTTGGCACACCTGAGAATATACAAAATGAAGTGCGACGAATTCTGGCAGATTTTGGTGATCATCCTGGTCACGTTTTTAATTTAGGGCATGGCATTTTGCCGCAGACACCCATTGAATCGGTGGAAGCGATGTTAGCAGTTATTGGGGCGGGATCTAAATAATTGACGGTATTTCACTCTGGATTCGATATCGCTTTTAATTTAGCTTCTAACTTTACTGCATAATTGGCTTGTCCATGATCACGCCATAGCATCAGTTGTTGTTGTGCAAATTCACGAACTTCTGCAGTGGTAGGTAACGCGTTCACCAATTCGCCCTTTCTCAAAATAGGTTCTAATAAATCTATACTCGCATCAGCATCTTTTTGTAAAGCATCGTCGATACCAAAAATGTCATGATATAAATAATCAGCAATAGGTCGAGATTGATGATAATAGCGTCTTACTTGCAGTATGCCAGGAATCGATTTTTTGCTGCCATCATCGGTTATTTTCATTTTATATTGCCAGGCTTCTTCTTTATTATTTTTAATAGCGCCTAATTTGTAGGTGATATCCAGTGCGGGGTAATCAAAAGCAGTGGCCAAGCGTGTGCCAACTCCCCAGATGTCGATAGGGGCATGGCGTTGTTTAAATTCGGCAATTTTATATTCATCTAAGTCACCACTGATAATAATTTTAACGTGTTGTAAGCCTGCGGCATCCAAGAGATTGCGTGCTTGTTTGGCTAACATGGGGAGATCACCAGAATCTAAACGAATAGCAAATAATGCTTCATTTTTTGTTTGTAAATATTTTGCGGTTTTTATCGCATTTTTAACGCCATTTTCTGTATGGTAAGTATCGACTAATAAAACAGTATCGCTACCCATTAGGTCGGCGGTTGCTTTAAAGGCATCGAGTTCTGTAGGGTAAGACATGATCCAGCTATGCGCCACCGTGCCTGAAACGGGAATATGGTATTGTTTACCCGCTAATACATTAGAAGTAGAGTTTGTACCGCCAATAAAAGCAGCACGACTGGCAAGCAACCCTCCGTTGGGACCTTGCGCGCGTCGTAAACCAAATTCTGCAATAGGATCATCACCTGCCGCTAATCGAATACGTGCAGCTTTGGTGGCTATTAAACTACTGATGTTGTAGAGATTGAGTAGCGCTGTTTCTAATAATTGGCATTGAATCAGAGGACCTTTGATGCGCAATAAGGGTTCAGTAGGAAACATTAATGTGCCTTCTTTAACAGCATCAATATCACATTCAAATTTTAGATTATGTAAATAGTCTAAAAATGCAGGTTGAAATTGAGGTCGTCCAGCTTTGTTGGTTAGTGAAGCTAAATAGTGGATATCAGTTTGTGTGAATTGCCAATTTTGCAAAAACTCAATGGCAGGCTCCAAGCCGCAAGCAATAGTAAAATCGCCTTGAAAAGGATGTCTTCTAAAAAATAAATGAAAAACAGCTTCAGTGTCAGTGCGATTGTTTTGCCAATAACCATGTGCCATGGTGAGCTGGTAAAAGTCGGTTAGTAAAGCGGACTGTGTATTCATGAGGGAGCATTCCTGTCGCTACGATTAATGGATGTCGCATCATAAGCCGCTTTGATTATGGGTTCAATGCGTCTGACAGAATGACTCTATTGAAATTCATACCCAATAATCTAAAAAAATCAAAATTATTGGGCTTTACTTTTAATATTTGATGCCCAATAATGCCGTAAAATACACATTATTGGGTGTCAATTTATGCCAAGTAAGTCAACTGATGTGAAGCTGCAGAATATCCCTCTCAATATACCGGTTAATCAAAACTTTATAGGAAGAGCTTTTGAACGTAAACGATTAGAAAATATTGGTCGAGATGACGCACCTGCCATCATCATTCTCTATGGTCGGCGACGCGTTGGTAAAACTGAGTTGCTTGAGCAGACTTTTAGAGACAGAAATATATTGAAATTTGAAGGGCGAGAAAACGTACCTGAATTACAGCAAATGAAACGGGTGATGGAAGAACTAGCGGAGTATGCCAATCAATCTCTATTAAAGAATGTGAATGTGCAATCTTGGCGAGAAGCCTTTCAATATATTCATCAGCAAACTACTTCGGGTGTGTGGACAATCTATTTTGAAGAAGTGCAATGGTTAGCTCAATATAAAGATGATTTTATCAGCGAACTAAAATACGCTTGGGATAATTTGTTTCGATTGAATAAAGAAATTGTTCTTATTTTATGTGGCTCATCTCCTTCATTTATGATTAATCAAGTGATGCATTCAAAAGCGTTATATAACCGCTCACAACATGAAATGCATTTAGAACCTTTTACGCTTGCAGAGGCAGCTCAATATCTTCCTAAGCACACTCATCGTAGTGTGATGGATGCGTATCTGACAGTGGGTGGTATACCTGTTTATTTAGATAGATTGAAAAAAAAGTCATCGGTGTTGTTGAGTTTATGTGAAAATGCTTTTACAAAAGATGCTTATTTTGCTAATGAATATCAAAAAATATTTATTAGTAGTATGTCGAATAATAAACATTACCAAGATGTTGTTCGCTATTTAAGTCAGCGAAAATATGCAACCAGAATGGAGTTGTCAAAACATTTGAAATTGCAATCGGGTAGTAATTTAACGGCACTGCTAGCAGATTTAGAAATCTGTGGTTTTATCGATAAGTACGCACCTTATAATACTGCAAACAATAGCAAATTAGTTCGCTATGCCATTAAAGACGCTTATCTGCAATTCTATTACAAATTTATTGAGCCAAAAGCAAAGCAAATTGCCAGTGGTCGTTATAATGATAATCCGCGCAGTGCCTTGTCAGATAATGATTATACTCAATGGTTAGGTTATGCTTTTGAACGATTTTGCCGACAGAATAGTCACAAGATTGCAAAACTACTTGGATTTTCAGCAGTTAATTATACAGATGGTGCTTTTTTTAATCGTGAAACCAATAAAGCAGCACCAGGGTTTCAAATTGATCTGTTGTTTGATCGTGCGGATCAAGTGATTACGATTTGTGAAATAAAATATTCTATTAATAAACTGTCCGTCAAGGTAATAAAAGAGTTTGAGCAAAAGCTGGAACGTTTTCCCAATAAAGCGAATAAATCTATACAAAAAGTGTTGATTGCCAGTGCGGGTGTCAGCGATGCGGTGATCGATGCCAGTTATTTTGATGAAATTATTATTTTAGATGATTTGTTTGTGTGAGTTTTTGGTTTTTGGTTTTGGGTTTTTGGTTTTTGGTTTTTGGTTTTTGGTTTTTGGTTTTTGGTTTTTGGTTTTTGGTTTTGGGTTTTGAGTTTTGAGTTTTGAGTTTTGGGAATATCCTTTGATGCTAGTACCTCGTCAATATTTGATTTTCGAGTAATTTAGGGACAGGCACGAAATAACTTCCCTTTTAGCTCTCAGATTGGCTGCAGATTTGGACGATTGATCTCATAAAAAAAGCGGAGTTTATCGAGATAAATGAGCATTTTTTTATGAGATCAATCGTTCAAAGATGCGGCCAAGATGAGATGCTAAAGGGGAAGTTATTTTGCGCCTGTCCCTTAGTTAAGGCTTCGTCATCCCGCGGCTTGACCGCGGGATCCAGGTTGTCAAGATTTTTTAGGTCCCGAAGAGTCAAAAATGTCTCTATTCTACCTACTAAATAACGACATCCTGTCATTATTTAGTAAAGAAAAACCCGTTGGTTTGATCACTAAATAATGACATATCGCCTCAGTACTTCGGTATGCTATCGTGCAAAACAACCCTTTAATTTGATGACTTACCCATTAAAACAACCTATTAATTTGATGACTTGCCCATCAAAACAACCCTTTATTTTATTGACTTCGAAACACATTTCTTTATAATTCATTAGGTTATATAAATTAAGCAAAAACATGAAAAGAAACGCACTAAATTATCTTTCTCAATGGCTCACCAGTTCCGATCGCAAGCCTATTATCATCCGAGGTGCTCGGCAGGTAGGTAAAACGTGGGTTGTTCGACAGCTTGCCGAACTTCATCAAAAGAAATTAATTGAGCTCAATTTTGAAAAACGCCCTGATTTTAAGTCTTTATTTGAAAGCAACGAACCCAAACAGATCATTCAAGAAATCGAGTCTCGCTTAGGACATGATATTTTATTGGCAGAAAGTATTTTGTTTTTAGATGAAATTCAAGCCGCGTCTCATTTACTGGCTAAACTGCGCTGGTTTGCAGAAGACATGCCAGAGCTAGCCGTTGTCACTGCAGGGTCTTTATTAGATTTTGTTTTAGATGATCATGAATTTAGCATGCCTGTGGGTCGAGTCACTTATTTGTATATGGAACCGCTCTGTTTTGAAGAATTTTTGTTGGCAAAAAATAAAACCAAATTGGTCGATTATTTAATAAATTTTCAGTGGAAAAATACTATTCCAGAAAGCACGCACCAACATTTATTAGCGCTGTTTCATGAGTACGTGATTATTGGTGGCATGCCTGCCGCTGTATTTTCTTGGGCAGAGAAAAATTCTTTAGAAAGTGTTGGTCGAATACAAGCTGACTTATTGGCGAGTTATCGCGATGATTTTGCAAAATACGCTGGGAGAATCGCTTTGCCTCATTTAGAAGATGTCATGATCTCTGTGCCCATCATGCTCGGGCAAAAATTTGTGTTGAGCAAAGTCAATCCTAATATTCAAACGCCGGTTATCAAAACGGCACTCTTGTTAATTGAAAAAGCACGTATTGCTCACATTCTTTACGCTACTGCCGCCAATGGAATTCCCGTTGGCGCAGAAACCAATAAAAAATTTTTTAAAGTGAATTTAGTAGACGTCGGTTTAGTGTCTTCATTATTAGGCCTTAAGTTAAATCAAATCAGGGAACAAGTGGATCTCAATTTAATCAATAAAGGCAGTATTTCAGAACAAGTCGTTGGCCAATTGTTGCGATGTATTGACCCTCAATATATCGATCCAGCACTGTATTATTGGGTGCGAGAAAAACAGAACGCGAATGCAGAAATTGATTTTATTATTCAACACAACACTGATCTTGTTCCGATTGAAGTCAAATCTGGCAGTACAGGCACAATGAAATCATTGCATTATTTTATGTCAGAAAAAAAATTACCGCGAGCTGTTAGAATTAACGCAGATTTCCCTTCAGTCACGATGATTAATACCAAAATACAGAATGGGTCCAATGTTCAATACCAACTGCTGTCGCTACCGTTTTATCTTACTCAGCAAATACATCGATTATTGGAAGAGAAAAATTAGGCTCTTTCGGGTTGTAACCTATGTTTTATAAGTCTTTGCATTCTGATTGACTCACACTATCTCACTGTATGCCTTCAAAATAAGTCATCTAACTTCACTTCATTATCAACAATATTAAGGCTGTGGTTGTTTTTTTTAATTCCAAAAGGCGTAATCATAGTAATAAAAATAGTTTTTTTTGTATTCGTTTTTTGTTTAAAGATCTGTCGTTTTTGTTCTAACGTATGTGCGTAATCTTTTGTGATCACATACTCACCATCAGTAAATTTTATTTCACATAAATTAATGCAATTATCTGCTCTATCAATTAATAAATCGATTTCTGTTCCTTTGTCTTTTGCATTGTCACTCACATATCGCCACTGCGACTGGGTGGTTGAAACCCCTCTCAAACCTAACGCTTGCTTGATATTGCCAATGTGTTTTAAACATATATTTTCAAAAGCATATCCAGACCATGCTCTCCAACGTGCAGTAGATTGTATTTTTTGCCAAGACTGTTGATCGAAACCGTGTAAAATATCAGCTTTTATTGCATCGACAAATTCAAGGTAAAAATATGAATACTCATCAAGAAGCCGTATGCACTTCTGCTTGTTTTTTTGGCCAAATTTTTTAAAAGTTAATATAAAACTGGATGCTTCTAACTCTTCAATAATAGCGCTTAGATTGCCGCCCGAACTCATATTCATTTTTTTTATCAATTCGCTTCTTAACATGCCATAGCGTTTGTTTGCTAAGGCTTTGACTACTTTAATATGGTTTTCCGCATGATTAAATAATGATAAATACAAATCAACAAATTCAGTTAATAAAGCACCATTCGAACTAAAAAATAATTTATCTATAATCTGTGTCGCTGACATGCCTCTGGGTATGAAATCATAATATTTGGCGACACCACCCATCACCATATAAAGCGCTATGATTTGCTTTCGATCGAGAATAATATTTTTATACCGTAAATATTCTTCTATTTGATTTAAGTTGAAAGGTTGCAAATGAATAATTTCTGAGAGACGGCCGTATAGACCATCTCTATTGCGAACAATATTCTTGATCATCCATGCAGCAGCGGAACCGCAAATAATGAAAATGACATTCGATATTTGTGAAAAATGGCGATTCCAATAATAATCAATTTCTTTTAACAATCCAGAGCGAGGCGTTGCTAACCATGGCAATTCATCAAGAAAAATAATCACTTTTTGTTGAGTGGCTATTCTTTCTACCTCACTCACTAATCGACTTAATGCCTCATCCCAATCTTTTATGACAGGCCGCTCAATTTGCTCTGGAAATAACTTGGTAAATTCTCGTTGATATTTTTTTAATTGCTCACTCATGCTCGCGTTTTGCGTACCGGTGATTTCAAAATATAATCCTTTATCTTTGAAATATTCACGAATAAGGTACGTTTTACCGATACGCCTTCGACCGTAAATGGCTAAAAATTCAGCCTTCTTGGAGTGAAATACACGTTCAAGCCGTTCAATTTCAGCATTTCTAGCAATAATTGTTGACATAAATCACAGCCCCATCTTTTATAATCCGCCAAATGTCTCTAAAAAATTGAGATTTGGCTGATTATACGCTCATAGTCCGCCAAATGTCTCTAAAAAATTGAGATTTGGCTGGTTATACGCTTATAATCCGCCAAATGTACTTAATGCATGGTGATTTTGGGTTCTTTAGCAAGAGTCGTTATTTTGCAAAAGTGATATCCAGTCATCGTGATACGCAAGCGAAGCAATCCAGGAAAAATCCGGTTCTTCCGGAATAGCCGTGGTTTTTGAATGTTACGCCGTCATTGCGAGGAGCGTAGCGACGAAGCAATCCAAAAAAACTTTCCAAAACAATGGATTGCTTCGTCGCTACGCTCCTCGCAGTGACGGGTGTGTTTGAAAACCACGGGCATTCCGAAAGAGCCAAAAATCCTCTATTTTCTAGATTGCTTTGCTCCAGTAGACAGTTAAGCATCAGAAGGACGCAGTCTCGTAGGTTGTGCCACACCCAACAAAAAATTAGATGCAACTTGCATAGGTTATTTATTCGCAGGCCCCAATTTCAGTGCCTCTTCAATGAAGTGATGCATTAAATGTAGTAGATAGACGGGGATGCTCAGAATATTATTTTCATAATATAAATTGTCAGCTGAAATTTTTAAACCCAGTGGCATGTTCGTTTCTTCTAAATAAATTTTTAAAGATTTCAGTCTGCCACTCTTTCCTGACTTCACTTCTAGTGGCAGTATTTTGTCATTGTATTGATAGAGATAATCTATTTCTGCTTGACTGCTTTTTTTGTCTCGCATCCAAAAAAATAATTCAACGTGATCATAGTTGGGTGAATAGGCAGTTAAAGCTTGCCCTACTAGTTGTTCCATAACCTGGCCTTGAGTAGAAAGGACTGTATTTTCTCGCACAATATAACCAATATCTGTCTTCATGGCGGCTTGCACCAAACCAATATCGACGAATAATAATTTGAATTTTTTTTCATTGAGATGTGCGGATAATGGTAAAGCAATTGAAGAGACTTGATAGACGGGTTGGGTAATTTGTGCCTTCGTGAGCAATTGTACCGCTACCTTCAATGAGCGACTTTGGACATCGGGATCCACGTCGCGATAGCGAAAGTGCTGAGCAATCAGAGCGGGTGCTTTAGAGAATAGCTTTTCACAATGAATCCGATTAGCTTGGTTGGCATATTTTCCAAAATCATTTCGATAAGTGTTTTGAATTTGCACCTGCATCTGTCGGCATTGCAGTAGGTCTTTTGTTTGTCGGTAGAGATTGACTACGGCAGGCATGCCGCCAAGCGCCATATATAACCGCATTAGTTCTAAACTTTTTTGGTGAACGGCGGTGCTGACACCCACTTTGAGTGAAAGCGTTTCGTAGTATTGCAGCATTTGTATTTCACCCAGTGCTTCAAGAAATTCTATGAAGCTAAGTGGATGCATGTGCATAAATTCGATACGACCTACGGGCATTCTAAAATGCGCTTCACTTAAAGCAAATTCAAGCAGGGAGCCTGCGCTGATGACATGGAGTATTGGCAGCTTTTCTTTAAAATAACGTAATGCTTGAATGGCGCTTGGGCATTCTTGAATTTCGTCTAAAAATAGCAAAGTATCGCCTGGAGTAATCGCTTGACCTGAAATGACTGTGATTTGTTCGATGATCCAAGCAGGATCTAATTTTTCAAATGCGGCTTTGTATTCTGGTGCGATTTCAAAATTGATTTCAATCAAGTGATTAAAATGCTCGGCGGCAAATGTCTTAACAGCGTAGCTTTTGCCAACTTGCCTTGCGCCACGAATCATGAGTGGCATCCGAGATTTTTTAGTTTTCCATTCTGTAAGCGATTGATTTATTGATCTTCGCACCTTTTAACCCCTTTATATCTGCAGCATCTGCATATTTTTAGGGGTTATTTTATTCTAGATAAGCATAAAATGGAATAACTTAGCGATGGTAAATCCCATGAACTTACTCTAAAACATTCAGCTTTTTCGGAATGCCCGTGGTTGAAACTTAACACAGATGGTGGTGCCTGCTGCTAACAAAGAGCGCGGTATTGTTTCCTGCTGATGTTTGAGCAAAGCCCAAGAAAAAACTATGCTGGTTGGATTTCGTAAGCCCAACCTACAAAAATGCCACTCAAAACCACACTAATTCCGGAAGAGTCAAATTTGTGCTTTGCTTGATAGGGTTAGCGTTTGCTTTTCATTAAAAAAACATACAGTGGCACAACATAAATTGTTTTCTTTTCAATAATAATGGTTTCATTTTCTTCGAGCGTGACGATTGTTCCAGACGTTAACGAGAGTTCTGACATCGCTTGAAGCAATGCTGTCACTTCACGTTGTTTTGTTTTTTCATCCTTAATTGAATAAGCAGCTTGGTAGAGTGACATTGCGCCATTGAGATCTACCGACAGAAAATCCACTTCAAGCCCTGCTTTGCTATGGTAATAATAAATGTCTTTGACATCTCGCCTTAACCCTAGAAACACAGTGGTTTCTAATAATGCAGTGCTATCGTAATCTTGTTTTTGTATTGAATAGGCAGCAATTAATCCTGCGTCGATAGGGTAAACTTTTTTCGGTTTAAGGTTGGTTTTATTCAAGGAAAAACTATAAATAGAGACTGAAAATAAGCAATAGGCATCTTCAAAATAATTCATATATTCATATAAAGAATCTTTGCTCACACTGATGCCACGTGATTTAAATTGATTGTAAAGTTTATTAATACTCAGCAGGCCAGTTGCATTTTGTAAGCAGTAGAATAGAAATTGGCGCAAAGCGGTGTGGTTTTTGATGTCGTAACGTTCGATGATGTCACGAAAAATAACGCTGTCTATATAAGATTGTAGTATTTCACGATGTAAGAAAGGTGTAGCATCGAGCACTTCGGGAAAGCCGCCGTAGCGTAAATAATGCATTAAATTAGATTTAAATTTTGATTGTTGCTTCGCAGATAGCAGTTGTTCACTGTTAATCGATATTTTTTTGCTGTGTAAATACTCTTTAAAATCCAGTGGAAAAATTTCACGAGTAATTGTGCGACCGCGTAAATTGGTTGCAATTTCCCGACTCAATAATTTTGCAGAAGAGCCAGATAAGTAAATATGCATTTTTTCTTTATCGAGTAATCGACGAATGAATTGCTCCCAACCATTGGTTTCTGCTATTTCGTCGAAAAAAAAGTAGACGTGATTTGAGTCTATGTGTTCTGGATATAATTTCCAATACGCTTCTAGGATAGATTGAAAATCAGCTGAATCCACTTCATTGAGTCGGTCATCTTCAAAGTTGATATATAGGAGTTGAGACTTATCAACGCCAGATGCCATCAGCTCATGCATTCGCTGATAGAGTGCCCAGATTTTTCCGCTGCGGCGCATACCGATATAGACAAAAGCTTTGCGAACATTGCTTTTTAAACTAGGTAGTTGAATGTCTCTTGGTATTGGTTGAGGGATCGCTTCCTCTCGAAATTCAATCATAATTTGCTTGAAGATGTCTTTCATATTTCATTCTTAAAAGGAAGGGTTGGGTAATTTATATCCTTTTGAAAAGGAAGTGTCAGTATGTTCATTTCCTTTAAATGAGGAAGGATTAATGCGTTTATTTTCTTTTTGAAAAGGATGTTTTTGGAAGTGGCAATCATCGGCAGATTTAAAGATTCATAGCATGGGTTGGAAATTTCGTGGCTAAAGTTAAAAAGAGTCGATCCCTGCAAGCCAATTTTATATTTTCAGATTCAAATTTCAGAGAACAGTTTGCTTGAAGCAAGTTAATATCAAATTAAACTTCATTGATTTGGTTTGATTTTATTTAAATGACTATCGTTATTACTTTTTTTTGTGATACTTGGGGTGTGAGGGGATTTGGAATTGACGAGGTTTAAGAAGTGTGGCTCTTCCGGAATGCCTGTGGTTTTAACCTTTGCTGTCATTGCGTGCGAAGCGAAGCAATCTAAAAAACCTAGGATTTCCCCTGGATTGCTTCACTTGCATTGACGGGATATCACTTTTAATAATTCACAACGATTTCCAAAGAAGCAAAAATGTGTTGCTCTGAGTTGATGCAACTAGTTGATGCGGATGAGATGTAGATGTGGGATGGTAAGTGTCTGGATTGGTTGAGGGTCAGAATCTAGTGCTTTAAAAAGTTTTTAACCCATTGATAGGTTATAGAAGGAGACTAAAAAAACATCAGGTTGCAGTATTCTCTTAATAATTTATTAATATATGAGTGGTAACATTAAGTAACTGCAATTCAGATAGTTAGAGTTTTAGAGAGATGAAGGTGTTCACAGGGATGTGGTAGTTGTCAGTAATTGAAAGTCTTCAAGGATGAATGGCTTTTGATCAAAGTGAGATGCTTTGTTTAACTGATGTTATGACTGAGGGGAACTGCCATGAGGAATTCGGTAAGAATTAAGCGCAATAGCCAGAAGATATCGCCTGTTACTAAACGTCAACTGACCCAGATGCTCGTTGATCTTCGAGAATTGCGAGCATTGCCCACGGATGGCGTTGAATTATTGATCGAAGTGGTTCGTTATGTTAATGCTGAAATTGCAAGGGTTAATCAATTTTTCGCTAACATATTATCTTTTGATTTGAAGCCTGAAGTTTGTGAAGCAGTTAAAGCCGCACCTCGCGGTAAATTAGATCCAGCAATAAAAGATGCAATAGATGTTTCTGGAGTTAGGGAAATAGGAGAGCAAGTGTCAGCAAGGAAGCGACTATCAGATTCTAGGTATGCAGAGCTTGTTTTACTCGATCAATATTTCTCTTTACAAGATCAAAAAAAAAATCCATTCAAAACTGATCTGGTGAATCTGTCATTAGCGACACGACGACAATTAGTCATAGAATTGAGTCAAGCAAGGGTGATTCTAACGCGTTTATTAAGACTGGAGAGAGAAGGCGTTAAAAAGAATGTGTTAGAAAAAACCGGTGTGATAGATGGTGCTCGAAAAATTCCTGGTCTGAAAAAAGAAGGTGCAAAATATGCTTTACCTGACGTTGTAATTAAAAGCATTCAAGAGAATTTAAAAATTATTGCTGAAAACCAACGTCATTTGCATTTGGCTTATTTGCAACATAAGGATATACGAGACAATAAAAAAGACTATCAAAAAACGGTTTTTGAATATTACGTAACACATGATCTGGCCGGTAAGATGAAACCGAAGCTGGTGCCATCATTGCTATTTCATCACAGTTCAAAGTATTTTGATCCGTCATGCATGCGTTCTGCTGCGCTATTACCTCTTCCAGCGCCATCACGCAGTCTATTGGCAGGTTGTAGAACTAATGGAGAGATACTCGATCGACAAGCTGAATTTGAACAATTTAAAACACCGTCAAAAGTTGTTACATCAAACGGAAGTGGGCAAGCGCTTAAATATGCTGAGCCGATAGTCAATTCATTTATGCGGAGTCATACAAGCTTTCAAATGGCTCTCAAAGCTATTGGTCAAAAGCAACCTCGTAAAAAAGGTGATATACAAAGCAGGGTGCAAAAAGTTGCCTTTGGTTTATTACAAGCCCCAAGTAAGCGTCATCCATTGAGTGATTTGCCGTTAATTGATGGGGCTGAAGATCGTCTATATCAATTTTGTCAAATTGCGAATAAGCGATTGCTATTATTGCGATCGGCAGATTATGCAAAATTATCAGACCAAGAGAAAGAAATTAATGTTGATGAATTTGATGCGGCCTATCAGAATGCAAAAGCGAAATTAGATATTCAGAACAAGTTAATCGATGACAGAAAGAAGGAAGCGTTGAAATGTATAGATGATCTAATAGCAGCTAGCGCTAGCGATCTAGCAAAACAATATGCCAGATTGGATCAACAGCAAGCAAGTTTTGATGGTTTTGTGCAAAACTGTGTTGGTGCGTTTAATGAAGTTTTACAAGAAATTGATCGGATGTTTAGTCTCTCCACATATTTGCCTTGGACTGCAGAGCCAAAAGACATCAAAGATCAGCAGGCTGACAAAATTAAAAGACAACGAGATGAACTCGCGCAAGATTTTACAATGCTTAAGAGAAAATTTGATCGACAAAAGCAAAAGATCAATGAGCAAGCCAAAGCTGCAGAAAAAGCGAAAGATGCTTGTGTTAAACAGCTTGAGATAGTGCATCAGCAAGTCACGCGAGCAGTCGCTGCAAACAAAAAAAAGTACACCCTGCATATGCAATGTAACGATTCAATTGAAGAGGCATTACAGTTGGAAATTCTGTTTTTGAATGCAAAGTTGAATGACTATGAAAATAGACGTGATAGAAAAATGGAGGATGATCGATGCAGCATCGTTGTCAACGCAGTTGATGTGATTGAAGTCTTAGAAGCTATTATTGATCGTGAAGAAGAACTAGAAAAGATTTTAGGTACTACACATTCTCCGAGAACCCCCCGACGCCAAGAAGCGTTAAATTGTTTGGACCGTCTGAGTGCAGGCATTGCTGATATTCAACCATTGTTTGAATCAGCAGACACTGATCCACTTGAGAAGCAATTGAAGCAGCAAGAATTGTTGAAAGATATCCGCACAGTACATTCTCTTTTGGCATTAATGGGAAAAGAGAATGGTATTAATAAACCTGAACTGTATCAAACAATGCTACCTACGATTGCTATTAATTTATTGCGGCGTTATTTATTTGCATTGCGATATTCCAATGAAGCGGATGTCAGTCAAGATTTAAATCAAGCCTTAAAAATGGTTGGTGAGCTTGTTGAATTAAATAAACGAGATCTAGAACGATTTAATCAATTCAAACAATTACTGTTATCCAAAGTACCTGCGGTTGGCACCGGTAAAAAAGAAGCATCTAGCCTATCATCATTTGTGGA
>Ga0155588_1038_pt1 | contig 22063 bp, 24 predicted proteins | sample RifCSPhighO2_12_FD_107245 | JGI IMG/M metagenome (GOLD analysis project Ga0155588, IMG submission 107245) | Gammaproteobacteria bacterium RIFCSPHIGHO2_12_FULL_41_15
CGTTTACGAAATAACTTTGGTTCTTTGGGAATCGTCGTGATTTTGTAAAAGTGATATCCCATCATTGAGATACGCAAGCGAAGCAATCCAGAGGAAGTCCTGTATTTCCTAGTTTGCTTTGCTTGGGTATCGCAATGACAGCAAGGGTTAAAACCACGGGCATTCTGAAAGAGCCTATAATATTGGCAATGAAGGGAATATATATTTTTTCCGTGATAGTTATAAAAAAGAAGTGGATATCGTTTTTCAACTACATGATAAGTTAATTCCAATTGAAGTAAAATCCACCGCCACGTTTAATCCAGAGTTACTTGCCAATATCCGTTATTTTCAAAAACTGGTTGGCGAACGCGCGCCGTTTGGACTGTTAGTTTATACAGGGCCACATGAGCAGTTGATTGATAATATTCATGTCGTGAATTTCAGGAATCTTCATGCAATGTTGGAGAGAGTTCGCGAGCAGTTGCAATAAATCGCTGACGCTGGTGTGCGGTATAATTTGCGTCTCTCTTTTTGTTATGATTTAATTGGCTCTTTCGGAATGCCCGTGGTTTTAACCCTTGCTGTCATTGCGATACGCAAGCGAAGCAAACTAGGAAATACAGGACTTCCTCTGGATTGCTTCGCTTGCGTATCGCAATGACGGGATATCACTTTTACAAAATCACGACGATTCCCAAAGAACCATTTAATTTTCTCTTATCGTCAGTGAATGAACTCGCCGCTTCCTTAAACTTATCTGAATGGACTTTGACTAACTATTGATGTTGAGCTGGCGTAGGTGTGTTGCTGATACATTTGTATTTAAGGAGTCTATCAATGGCAAAATATGCTGTAGCCATCTTGTTTGCTCATATAGCACTGCGAGCGCCTCAAGCGGCCTGTTTGTTTATTCCGTTTACATTAAAGTTGGGATACCTTGCTTATTTAGATAAACATCACTGCTTGCCCAATGATGCAATCAACTGTTTAGATCTGAAAAATACTAGTTTATGGTTGTCTCCAGTTGATGTTAGTATGGTTTTTTCGAGCTGTGAATTCTTCGCGCTAGCTGGTTTTCTGTTTGGAGTACTTGAGGGTGGAATAAAATATGGTTATCACAGTGCTTGCGAAGCAAGAAATCTAACTGAAGTACCCTCAACCCATTTTCTTAAAATGACAGGATTAAGTCTTACTTTATTGATTGCTGCATTGATGCAGTTGGTATTTATTCTTCCGATGCCGCTATGGTCTTTATTATTGTGGAATGCATTGGATGAATCGCAGTATGGTTCGAAATCAGATTGCGCTAATACACATTCAAAAGACTGTATAACTGACTTTTCAAAGCTTATTTCAGCGACTTATTTGATTGCTATTACGCGCTATCAGGTATTGTCGGTTGCTGCAGGACTCATTGCAGGGTTGCTGGGGGGTGTCCTAGTGAGTTGGGAGCGTGACATTCGCGGTTCACATTTTCTAAGAAATTTTTTTCTGACAACATCGCATTATGAGGGGCAAGCTCAACAACCTTTGTTGGCGACTGCGTAGCGTAGCTGCCCAGATGACATGACAACTTTGGTTCTACATTTGTACTGCGCGCAGTATAAATAAAGGAAATTGACATACCTTCCAAAACACTCGACACTGTTCGCACACATTAATCAACGAGGAATACACGATGGGCGCAGGCGCTATCATTCTAATGATCTTACTCATTATTGCCGTTCTCATCGGTTTTAAGGCTTTTTTCACGGTTGAACAACAATCCATTGCTATTGTCGAACGTTTCGGAAAATTCATCCGCACTGCAATGCCAGGTTTAAATTACAAAATACCTTTAATTGATCGAGTTGCCGGCAGTGTTAATCTTCGGGTTCAACAACTGAATGTTCCTGTCGAAACAAAATCAGGAGACAATGTCTTTGTTAAAGTAGCGGTTTCCGTTCAATACCATGTGATTGCCGATAAAACTTTTCAAGCATTCTACAAACTTGAAAATCCAGAGCAACAAATTACTGCTTTCGTATTCGATGTTGTGCGTGCCCGTGTGCCAACCATGAAACTTGATGATGTCTTCGAAAAGAAAGATGAAATTGCCAATGCGGTCAAGCAAGAACTCGACGAGTTGATGTCTGAGTTGGGTTATAACATTGTTAAAAGTCTGGTCACTGATATCGATCCCGACGCAAAAGTTAAAACTGCTATGAATGAAATCAACGAAGCGCAACGTATGCGAATTGCTGCTAATGAACGTGGTGAAGCTGAAAAAATCCTCAAAGTAAAACAAGCCGAAGCCGAGGCTGAAAGTGCGGCACTGCAAGGACAAGGCATGGCGAATCAGCGTAAGGCTATTATTGAAGGCTTAAAAACTTCTGTCGCTGATTTTCAAAATTCTATTTCAGGATTGTCAGCACCCGATGTCATGAATATTGTGATGCTAACGCAATATTTCGATACGCTTAAAGAAATTGGGGCTAATAATAAAAGTAATTCGGTGATGATTCCGCATTCACCGAGCGCGGTGAGTGACTTAACAGCGCAAATGCGTAATGCGTTTGTATCGGCAGAGATGCTGAATAAAAAAACTTAAGTCTTCCTGAGCCTAACTTACGAATCTAAGCATTATTGCTACAGATTTTTTGGGTTCTTTAGAAATCGTCGTGATTTTGCAAAAATGATCATCATTGCGATACGCAAGCGAAGCAATCCAGAGGAAGTCCTGTATTTTCTAGATTGCTTCGCTTGCGTATTGCAATGACAGCAAGGATTAAAACCACGGACATTCCGGAAGAGCCATTATTTTTTGAAATCAACTTTAGAGAGAATAAAATGACAAAGACAGTATTAACGACTTATGGTTTTGGCCTTACTCCCAATCCCGATGATGCCTCAAATAATCCCGATGATCGCTCAAATGCAAACCCCTTCTGCCCAGAGGTCACTGTAAAGCGCACGCTGACAGGCGAAGTCGTTGCTATTCTCGATCCCGATGGAACAGAGGAGGTTAGGCCAATGACACCAGAAGAAAAGAAAGTAATCGATGGGTCTAAGATACGAAAGGCCTCTTTACCAAGCGATGCCACTGCTCGTCACTCTGCTTTGTTTTTGGATCGTCAGGAAGACGCGCTAATAACAGGCGGGGTTTTTAGGACAATTCAAGCCGCAAAAGCAGCACAATGGCCAGTTCCAGCACCACAGCGAGTTCCAGCACAACAGCCAGTTAACGGACAACGCAGGAGCCACCGACGTTAGGACTCATTCACTAAATTGCGTGCAGTATAACCCTTGCTGTCATTGCGAAGCGAAGCAATCTAGCAAATACAGGACTTCCTCTGGATTGCTTCGCTTCGCTTGCAATAACGGGATATCACTTTTACAAAATCACGCTGATTCCCAAAGAGTCTTAATTTTTGATTTTTCATCGTGTGGTGATATTCCGCGTTAAGTTGTGATCTTTTAGACTGCGCGCAGTATGACAACGATAAATCATTCACATTGTTTGTGGATAAACATGTGGGTAGCCTATGGGAATCCTACTTAACTCATTAATAAAAAATGGAAAATGTCATGATGATAAAAATTATACAGCAGGATGCTTGGCATCAATTACAATCGCATGCAACGCATATAAAACAGCAACGTTTATCCTACCGGTTTGTTGAAGAAACCGATCGGTTTGTCCGATATTCAGTTAAAGACTGTGGTCTTTTAATGGATTATTCCAAGCACTATTGCAATGCCCAGACCTGGACTTTACTGAGAAAGTTATTGACCGCTGTGCATTTTGAGAAGGCGAGGATGGATTTATTTGAAGGTGAAGCGATTAATACCACGGAAAATCGCGCCGCTTGGCACACCGCGTTGCGTGCATCAGACAAAATGCCACAAGTGCAGTCGGTGTTGGAGCAAATGCAGCTTTTGGTTGATCGTTTGTGGCACCAGTTGTGGCGGGGTTATCGAGGTCAGCCCATTACAGATGTTGTCAATATTGGTATTGGTGGTAGTGATCTTGGCCCCTTAATGGCTTGTCGTGCATTACCTAATCAGGGTCCGTTGCGTTGTCATTTTATTTCAAATTTAGATCCGGAACCTCTGGAGCAGTTGCTCAAATTACTCAATCCTGAAACCACTTTATTTGTGGTGATCTCAAAATCGTTTGCAACGTTAGAAACCTTAACCAATGCCAAGCGAGCGAAGCATTGGCTAGAGGATAATGGTTGCTCTACCGATGGATTAAGACAGCATTTTTTAGCGATTACGGCTCAACCTGAAAAAGCAATTGAATTTGGCGTGCATGCCAATGATATATTACCTATGTGGGATTGGGTGGGTGGTCGCTTTTCCTTGTGGTCAGCTGTGGGGTTATGTATTGCACTACACACGGGTATGCCAGGCTTTCTCTCAATGTTAGAAGGTGCGTTGGCAATGGATCAGCATTTTTTAACCGCAGAACCGAAACAAAATATGCCGATTATTTTAGGGTTGTTGGCGGTGTGGTATCAAAATTTTTTGTTTGCAGATACACACGCGGTCATTCCTTATCTGGAAGCTTTAGAATATTTGCCGAATTATTTGCAGCAATTGCATATGGAAAGCTTAGGTAAGCGTGTTACAAAATTGGGTGAGGAGCTTGATTATCAAACGGGGCAAATCATTTGGGGTAGCACGGGCACTAATAGTCAGCACGCGTATCATCAACAGCTATTGCAAGGAACTAAATTAATTCCAATCGATTTTATAGTTGAAAAAAATTTACAGAAGCCCGCTTTATTTGCAAATTGTTTGGCACAAGCTGAGGTGTTGATGAATGGTTTTGAAGGGAAAACATCGGCGCAAACGATTCCAGGTAATCAACCGAGCACTCTATTGGTGATCGATCAATTGACGCCTCACTCGCTGGGTGCTCTGTTGGCGTTATATGAACATAAAGTCTTTGTGCAGAGTGTGATTTGGCAGATTAATGCGTTTGATCAGTTTGGCGTTGAGCGTGGTAAACAAATGGCGAATCAAATTACACAATCTTTATTAAATGACTCAGGACGGGGGTTATATGATAGCTCGACACAAGGTTTAATTAATTATTATTTACAACAGGAAATGATGAATGTCTAAAGTTCGTAAGGCCGTATTTCCAGCCGCTGGTATTGGTAGTCGATTTTTACCTATTACGAAAACCGCGCCTAAAGAAATGTTGCCGTTGGTGGATCGTCCTATTATTCAATATGTCGTTGAAGAAGCTTTGGCTGCAGGTATTGAACAAATTATTTTAGTAACTAATTATACTAAACGAGCAGTTGAAGATTATTTTGATACGAATTATGAATTGGAAATGCGTTTGGAGCAGAGTCATAAATTTGATGCTTTACATTTGGTGCGTAACATTATTCCTCCGGGCGTTGACGTGGTGTATGTGCGTCAACCTCAACCACTCGGTTTAGGGGATGCTGTGTTGCGTGCTAAATCGGTTGTGGGTGATGAGCCCTTTGCTGTTTTGTTGGCCGATGACATTATTCAACATCAAGGTAAAAATTGTTTGCAACAAATGTTGGATATTTATGCTCAAACCAAAAGTAGTGTATTGGCTGTTGAATCAGTACCCGATTCAGAAACACATCAATATGGCATTGTGGCCGTCAATAATGCGGTTGAATTAAAAATTTTAGACATGATTGAAAAACCTGGTTTGGGTCAGGCGCCTTCAAATTTGGCTGTAGTGGGTCGTTATGTGTTAACCCCCGATATTTTTGATTTGTTGGCAGCAACACAAAAAGGTGCGGGGGGTGAAATTCAATTAACGGATGCCATACGAATGCAGTTAAAACGGCGTGACGTGCATGCTTGCTTGTTTGTAGGCGAGCGTTATGACTGTGGCTCCCGATTGGGTTTTGTCAAAGCGACCATTGCGCATGCATTGCAACGTGAGGATTTAGGACAAGCATTGCGAGCTTATCTAAACTCAATTTGAAATTTGTGTCACCCGTACGGTGAAATTAAAAAGTCCAAGAAAAATTCCTAGATTTAGTGCATTAAGCTTTCGCAGTAGCCTTCAGCTGCTGATTCTAGGATTATGCTTCATCCGTTAATAATTCACGCATTTTGGCTTTAATCATTTCAATAGCAATGCGATTTTCACCGCCACGTGGCACGATGATATCAGCATAACGTTTACTGGGTTCTATAAATTGTAGATACATGGGGCGAACAGTTGCGTGATATTGCTCTAGCACCGATTCAACCGAACGGTTTCTTTCAACAATGTCACGAGTTAATCGTCGCGCTAAACAGATATCAAGAGGTGCATCCATGAAGATGCAGATATCCATAGTGTCGCGCAGTTTTATATCTGAAAATAACAAAATACCTTCTAGCACAATGATTCGATGCTGACCGACGGTTTGAGTTTTCGTGGTGCGTTCGTGTTTGGTGTGATCGTAGGTCGGTACTTCGACGGTTTCTCCAGACTGTAATTGTTTGAGATGTTTAATGAGTAAATCGTGATCGATTGAATTAGGGTGGTCGTAATTAATTTTGAGACGTTCATCAAAAGAGATGTTTTTATTATCTTTGTAATAACAGTCTTCAGAGATCACCACGACTTTATCGGAGCCGAGTTCGGAGACAATCGTATTGGCCAATAAACTTTTGCCTGAGGCTGAAGGACCCGCAATGCCGATGATCATGACTTCTTGTTGCATAAATTACCCCTTGTTTATTCGTGTTTTTTTATTAAAACATAGACAGCACCCGCACCACCGTCTCGAGGTTGCGCTGAGTGGTAGGCTAATACTTGTGGTTGCGTATGCAGCCATTGGTTTAAAACATTTTTTAAAATAGGGCGATTGAAGCGTCCAAATTTACCTTTGCCATGTATTATGCATGCGTAGCGTATTCGATTGTGTTGGCAGCTTTCTAAAAAATTTTTCATTGCGTGGATTGCTTCGTAAGCCGTTAGGCCGTGGAGATCGAGTTTTGCCTGGATGGGTAATCGACCTTTATTGAGATCACTTAATACCTTATTTTGTAGACCTTGTCGAGCAAAAGATATAATCCCTTCGTCATTAACCCAGTCGTTGTCGTCTAAGTAGGCAAGATATTCGTCTCCTGTGAAAGGTTGGTCGCTGCGGTCTGTTGCTTGCGGTGTCAACGTTTGATGTTGTTGTGACGAGTTATCATGTTGTAGTGGTTTTTGCATAGCTTCTCGAAAGAGGCTTCTCTCATCGTCTGAAATATTGTCGGATTTTTTGGGAGGATTCTGCGACATAGGCGTTCCAGTTTTTTACTATTCGCAGGATAACATAAGATGAGGAACAGAGTGTGCGCTGAACAGCGCTTGATGTGTCGCTTGCTGAAAATAATTCTTCTGCCTATACTTCCTTTCGTCACAAACGGGGCCCTCAAATAGTTTTTATGACTGTTACCATCGAAAATATTCTGCATGAAACTCACCAGCGGCTCCAAGCCGCCAATTTATATTATGGTCATGGTAGTGATAATGCTTGGGATGAAGCGGTTTTCTTGGTGCTGACCGCTTGTCGCTTACCGCTTGATTCGGGCGACGAAGTATTAAAGCGCCCACTAACACCAGAAGAGCAAGAGCGTATTGCTTTATGGCAATCACAACGAATTGATCAGCAACGCCCGCTACCTTATATCACTCAAGAAGCTTGGTTTGCTGGACTACCTTATTATGTTGATGAACGCGTGCTGATTCCTCGCTCGCCTTTTGCCGAATGGATTAACCAGCAATTTCGGCCTTGGTGTCGACCTGAACAGTTAAAACATATTTTAGAAATTGGGACGGGTAGTGGTTGTATTGCGATTGCAACTGCGATGGCGTTGCCTTTTGCTAAAATTGATGCGGTTGATATCAGTCCAGCAGCGTTGGAGGTGGCTAAAAAAAATATTGCTCGGTATGGAATGGAAAACCGAGTCACTTTGTATCAATCCGATGTATTTAATGAATTACCCAAAAAAACTTATGATTTAATTCTTAGTAATCCACCTTATGTTTCTGAAGATGAAATGCGTGATTTGCCGGGAGAATATTTGCATGAACCTGCAATAGCTTTAAAGGCATCCAATGAAGGCATGGCGGTGGTGGATCGTATTTTGTCTCAAGCGAAAGCTTATTTAAAGCCACATGGCATTTTGATGGTTGAAGTGGGGTATAGCCAAGCTATTTTTAATCGACATTATCCTAATTTGGATGTGGTTTGGTTGGAACAGACTTATGGTGGTGAAGGTATTTTTTGTATCAGTTATGAAAATTTGGAGTTTTAATTATGCTGAAAAAAAAGCGAACTATTGCCGTTGTAGGCGCAACGGGTGTCGTAGGTGAAAATATTTTATCGATTCTTGCGGAGCGAAAATTTCCTGTTGAAACCATTCATCCGTTAGCGAGTGATCGCTCATTAGGTAAAACAGTAAATTTTGGACGTAAAATACTAGATGTAGAAATGTTAGAAGGTTTTGATTTCAAAGGGGTGGATATTGCCTTTTTTTCTGCGGGTGGAGAGATATCAAAACAATATGTCCCAATTGCGGCAGCGGCAGGTGCCGTGGTGATTGATAATACTTCTGCGTTTCGTTATGAAAATGATATCCCTTTGGTTGTGCCAGAAGTCAATCCCTCTGCAGTTAAAGACTATAAAAATAGGCATATTATTGCGAATCCCAATTGTTCTACTATCCAAATGGTGGTGGCACTGAAACCTATTTATGATGCATATGGTATTGAGCGAATTACTGTCGCAACTTATCAGGCGGTTTCGGGAGCAGGGCGACGCGCTATTGAAGAGTTATCTAACCAAGTGCAGCAAATGTTTCGTTTGGAAGAAATGGAAAGGACCATTTTTAACAAGCAAATTGCTTTTAATGTCTTACCAGAAATTGATGTATTTTTAGAAAATGGTTTTACTAAAGAAGAGATGAAAATGGTTTGGGAAACTAAGAAAATCTTTGGTGATGATAGTATTCAAGTGAATGCCACAGCGGTTAGGGTACCTGTGTTTTTTGGCCATAGCGAAGCCATTTTTGTTGAAACCAAAAAGGCATTGGGTTCGTTAGAGGAAATATATGCTTTGCTTGAAAAAGCAGAGGGTGTTTGTTTGATGCAAAAAGATTATCCAACACCAGCTTTGAATGCGGCGCATCATGACGATGTGTTTGTCGGACGTGTGCGTAAAGATTTAACTAAAGATAATGCGTTAAATTTATGGGTGGTTGCTGATAATATTCGAAAAGGTGCCGCATTAAATGCGGTTCAAATTGCCGAGTTATTGTAACCACGTTATCGCGAAAGTGCTGCAATATATGCTACGCGCGAACACTCACGCTTGCTAGAGAGCCATGTAAACCAAATGATTCATCTTTCTTTTATTTATTATTGCTTGTTATTTTTTACAGCGATTTGTGCAGGGTTGGTCGATAGTATTTCGGGTGGTGGTGGGCTTGTCTCTTTGCCTGTGTTGTTAGGCATTGGCTTGCCCCCCGCGACGGCATTGGGAACCAATCGATTACAAGGTGGTATTGGTGAATTGGTGGCTACGTTGCATTATCTAAAAAGTGGTGAGCTTGCCTTGCGCCCGCTATTTTTACCCATTTTTTTTGTGGTTATTGGCAGTAGTGTGGGAACTATTTTAATTCAAAAAATTCCTGCCGATACATTACGACAATGGTTGCCTGTTCTGTTGCTCTGTGTGCTGGTCTATCTCAGTTTTTCCGGTAAACTTTTTCGTGTGGTTGATAAACGTCGCATGCATCCTTCGTGGTTTGCCGTATTATTTGGGTTGAGCATTGGATTTTATAATGGTTTTTTCGGCCCAGGGACTGGCTCTTTTTGGGTGGTAGTATTTATTTTATTTATGGGTATGACAGCGCGCATTGCAACGATGGCTGCTAAACCAATTAACTTTTGTGGCAATATGGCTTCTTTATTTTGGTTTTGGCAGCAATTGCATGTCGATTGGGTGGCGGGTGCGGTGATGGCAGTGGGGCAATTCATTGGTGCGTCGATTGGTTCTCGTTTAGTGATTCATCGCGGCGATAAAATTGTTCGCCCTATTTTTTTATTGGTGGTGGCATTGATGTGTGTTGAATTGCTATATAAGTATATTTAAGTCCTTTGTACTGCATAGTAGTTTCAATTTAAGTTTTGATTTTAAAAAAATCTCAGGTAGGACTCATTATTCTCTGCTTTTTGTCGGGAAAAAATCGTTTAAAGATGACAGCCAGATGAAAGTTTAAAACTTAAATTTGTGATCGCGTGCAGTATCAATGCCATTATTACCTTTGAAATGTGGAAAAAAACAGAAGTATTATGCTCTCTTGTATTCTTTGTATTGTTCAGTAATTAAAACTTTGCTAATATCTCGAAACCTTTAAGAGCTACGATTGTTCATCAATCTTTTTTAAAGTCATAAAGTAAAAATGAATTATTCAAAATAACTATTAAAAAAAGAGGAAGTATATTATGGCAAGACCCGCAGATCCAAAACTGCAATCGCTCAAAGATGTGGTAAAAGAAGCCGCAGCTCACTTAAAAAGCGCTACTAAAGCATTAAAGCAATATCAGGCTGATGTTAAAAAAGAAGTCTTGAAAGCGATGAAAGAAAAAGCCAAAGCTAAAAAAATGGCTGAAAAGTCTAAAGCTAAGCAATCAAAGCAAAAATAGATAAGGTGTCGAAACCGTGTTAAACGTTTCATTCAAAACACCTGATTTTTTGCTAAGCGATCTCTAACCTATTAACTATTATTAATTGTTTATTGATAACGGGCGCAACCAGCGCCCGTTGCTTATTGTCGAACTGAATAGTTATATTGTGCGCAGTATAGCTCTCTTACTTCAGGTCAATACCAAAGGTTCTGGAAATATACTGCGCGCAGTATAAATAACGCTAAAAAAAGATAACCAACTCAATCATAGGGAAAGTGATATGCCTGCTAATACTCAACGTATTGATCCAGTTTCAACCGATTTAGAGGAGGTCGAAGTATTAGTTCGCTCTAATGCTCGCTCACCTGATCATCAACTTCATTCTCGTCATTCTAGTCCTACGGAGGAAGTACTTCGAAGTGTTTGGAGGTGTACCAGTCCCACATTAGACTGTGATCAACAAGACGCGATAATACCCTCGTTGAATTCAAACCCTAAGCCAAAAGAATATGGTGTACAACTTCATTTTAGAAAAGGCCATCAACGTGTCAATGAGATTAAACCAGGTGATTTGTTTGCAACAGACATGACCAAGGTGATTAATCCAAATAAGATTGGCCAATTAAATGCAGATATAACTATTCGGGTGTCAGGTATAAAACACCCGCATCATCAAAATGTCAGGAACAGCACTGTCGTTGATCAACAGGGTATGGTTGTCGCTTATTATGAAAAAAAAATATTAACCGGTGGCATACCAACGCGGCATTCTACTCAAAGTAATCATTGTTGTAATGGTGTTTTGGGTGGACGAAAAGGTATTGAAGGCATCTTTATGACGGTAAAGGCAAAGCCTTTTGGTCTTGAGGCGGGCGGTGATTTTTTATTTCAGTATGCTAATGGTTTATTTGGCGTTGCTGCAATTCCGGTTTGGCATCCTAAGTTAGGTAAGGTCGTGAGTTCGCAACATTCTGTGCAAGCTCAGTTAGAGATGGCATTCAGTTATAAGTTTCTTTCTTTTGATCGCGCAGATATTTGGCAAGCTTATCAAAATCGTTTTAATCCTGCATGGCATCATGCGTTGTCAACAGGTTGTGTAGCGAGACTATTTATTACAGAAGCGTTCGCGTCGGTCGATGCTTGCTGGGTATTTACCGTCATGCTAGATATGTTAAGGAATCAAAAATTTATTCCCCCCTTCAATGCTGAGCAATGTGAGTCTTTTTTACGTCATCATTTAACGGGTGCAAATGTTCAAGAAAAAATGTCTTTAGAAGATGAAATAGTTTATTGGTTGAAACAAGTCGCTACGTTGAAAGAGAAGACGGAATATTTTTATGCCGATACTTTTTCTAAACATTTGACCCCTGCAGAAATTATGAAGATTAATTATCATGGGGAGGGGTCGCCTCGCGAATATGCGGGAACTTGGGTGAGTCAGCCGCCACCTGCTGTTTTAGATGAGCAGGGTAAACCGGTTTCTCGAATTGCAGATACGAGTAGTTTTAATCCTACGGCAGAGATGATGCGCGACGGGTTTAATCAACCAAACCATATGGCTTATTGGACACAACAGTTAGAAACATTAGTCCAACAGCATCCAGATCCTAACGTACGTGATCAATTGCGAGCGCAGCGTGAACATAAAGTTTTTGCAGAAATGTATCAGCATCGGCATCCATGTTGGATCAATGAACCGATTAAAACGCCATTTCTCTGTCATGTGGCTTTATTTTATGGATATGTCGTGCTGACTTTAGCGCGCCATACCTATTTTTTTGCAAACTTAATGCACTATCAGGTTGTGCTATTCGTTGCGTTCTTAAAATTGGCAAAATATCTTGCTGATAATCGCTTCTCTCTGTCAGCCATTCTGGCTGCTAGAGAAGTTAACTCTACTCCTCTGCTTCAGAGCGTTGCATCGACGGGTTTTGATCATCTAAACAAATGGGTTTGTTATAGTAGTGCTGTCGTTAAAGCACTTTTTACGACACAAATTTTGTTCATCGTTGCAAATATGGCCTCTTGTATAGACGAAGTTTCAGGGGTGCCAGTGCAATTATTGGGTATGTTGCTGCTGTCAGGTTGGTCATTGGTTAGAGCGAATCAAGATGATCATGCCCCAACGAAAATAAAGGGTTTGTCATTTGGTTTGAATTTGTTGACGAGCTTCGCTGTTTGGCAAATGTCGGGCACTGTGGATATGGGTTTGCCGCTCAGTCTCTCGATGTAGCGACCGTAATATTTATACTGCGCGCCATTGTGAGGTAGCGCAGCGCTCCCTAATTATGCTGCACGCAGTATAAAAGCTTACCCAATTTTTGAAATCGCGCCGGCCTCTTCCTCACGCCAAGTTAAGATTTCATAACCGGTTTCAGTGACTAAAACAGTGTGTTCCCACTGCGCTGATAATTTTTTATCTTTAGTAATCACAGTCCAGCCATCACTTAAGAGCTTAATGTGCCGTTTGCCTTGGTTAATCATGGGTTCAATGGTAAATATCATGCCCGGTTGCAAGCAAATCCCTGTGCCTTTTTGACCGTAATGCAGAATTTGAGGTTCTTCATGCATTTTTTCACCAATGCCATGTCCGCAATATTCACGCACTACACTATAATGGTTGGATTCGGCATGTTGTTGAATGGCAGCGCCAATGTCACCGATCCGTACGCCAGGCTTCACTAACGCTATACCTTTATATAGGCATTCATGCGTAATTATAATGAGTCTTTCTGCATGTGCCGGTACTTTGTCCACCATAAACATTTTGCTGGTGTCTCCATGATAGCCCTCTAAATTGACGACTAAGTCTACATTGACAATATCGCCTTTTTTTAAAGGCTTATCGTTTGGAATGCCATGGCAAATGACATGGTTGACAGAAGTGCAGAGTGATTTTGGAAACCCATGGTAACCGAGAGAGGCGGGGTAGGCGTCGTGCGCTATTATATAGTCATGACAAATTTTATCGATTTCGGCGGTTGTGATGCCAGGTTTGATATGCTCGCTGATCATCGTTAGCGTTTGTGCAGCGAGTGCGCCTGCATGACGCATTTTATTGATTTGGGTTTCAGTTTTTATAGCAGCCAATCATATTTTCCGTTGTTGAATTAAATCGAGTATGGTATAAAGACTCGCCGTTTTTGGCAATAACTATCACATAAGTTAATCAGTAGTGCGGGTGCTCATCAAATTGAGTTGTATTACTAGCGCTTATGGAAGAATTAAATGCTTGCCTCTTATAAAACAAGCATTTTTAATGACTAACCCTTGGAGAAAAACATGGCAAAAATCACTATGCCTGCGTTGTTACAAGCAGGCGTTCACTTCGGACACCGTACCCGTTTTTGGAACCCAAAAATGAAACCTTATATTTTTGGTGAACGGCACGGTATTCATATTATCAATCTTGAAGAAACGTTACCTAAATTACGTTCGGCCTTACAGTTTGTTTATGGTGTGGCTGAAAAACGTGGAAAAATTTTATTTGTTGGTACTAAACATGCAGCACGCGAAGTGATTCGTGATCAAGCGACACGTTGTGGTATGCCTTATGTCGATTATCGATGGTTGGGTGGTATGTTGACTAACTACAAAACTATTCGTCAGTCTATTCGTCGCTTGGTTGATCTTGAGGTAATGCTTGCTAATGAAAAAATCATGGCAAATCATACGAAAAAAGAAGCGCTGACTCTCATACGTGAAAAAGATAAATTAGCAAATTGCCTCAATGGTATTAAAAATATGGGTGGTCTACCTGACATCGTTTTTGTGATTGACGTGAAACACGAAAACATTGCCATTGCAGAAGCGAGACGATTGGGTATCCCCGTTATCGGTATTGTTGATAGTAACAGTGCACCTGAAGGTATCGACTACATGATCCCAGGTAACGACGATGCTATTCGCGCTATTCAACTTTATTGTGAAGCGATGGCTGATACTATTATTGAAGCCCGTGCTGTTGCTGCGGAACAAGAAGCCATTGAAGCGGCTAAAATGGCCGCTCTCAATGAAGCAAAAGCCGCTGAAGCTAAAGCAGCGGCTGAAGCTAAAGCCGCTGAAGCAAAAAAATTGGCTGAAGCGGAAGCTAAAAAAGAGGCGGCAGAAGTAAAAGCAAATTCAGCGGATTCGACTGTAGCGGCGAAAAAAACAGAAGAGGTGGCACCTCTGAAAAAAAAAGTAACTCGCGTTAAAACGGGTTCTGTAGAAAAACAGTCTGCTGAAAGTGAAATAAAAACAAACGTTCATTCTACCGATAGCAAGAATGAAGCAATGAAAGCTGCAGCAAAAAAAACTGAAGAATAAAATTTTTTAAGCTTGTCATTAGGGCCTGTTTGCAATTCGCAAGATTGCGCGTTAGGCGATTGATTTTTGAGTAGCGGAGCACAAGCATATTCGACCTATGTGAGCACCGTAACGCAAAAAAGCAATTGGATAGCGGCAATACTGTAGAATTGTAAACACGCCCTAGGCCCTAGATGGTGACTAAAAGTTTTACTCGGGCTTTGCCCTTTTCACAAACAGCCTAGAGAAATCAACCTATAAAACAAGAGGTAAAATATGTCTATTACAGCATCGATGGTCAAGGAACTGCGTCAAAGAACGGGTGCCGGTATGATGGAATGCAAAAAAGCATTAACAGAAACAAAAGGTGATCTTGATAAAGCTGTCGATGAATTGCGTAAACGTGGCGCTGCTACGGCGGATAAAAAAGCGTCCAGAGTGGCTGCCGAAGGTGTGGTTTTAGCAGCATCAAGCGCCGATTCTAAAACAGCGGTCATGATTGAAATTAATTCTGAAACTGATTTTGTTGCGCGTGATGAAAATTTCCGTCGGTTTGCAGAAAAAGTGCTGACCATGGTGATGGCTGAACAAAAAAGTGAAATCGAAGAAATTAACGAACTGCCTATTGAACCAGGTAGTCATACAACGATTGAAATGGCGCGTAAAGAACTCATTACTCAAATTGGTGAAAATGTTCAATTACGTCGTGTTGCTATGTTGCACAGTGATCATTCGGTAGGAATCTATCGTCATGGTGATCGTATTGGCGTGCTCGTGGCAATTAATCAAGTGAATCCAGAGTTAGGTAAAGATTTGGCTATGCATATTGCTGCCAGTAAACCAGACGCGATCAATGATGAAGAAGTGCCTGCTCATCTGATCGAGAAAGAACGTGAAATTTTCACTGAACAAGCCAGACAATCTGGCAAGCCAGATAATATTATTGAAAAAATGATTGATGGACGCATTAAAAAATTCTTGAAAGAAGTGAGTTTGACAGGACAACCTTTTGTAAAAGATCCCAGTAAAACGGTGGGTGAACTTCTCAAAGAAAATCATGCAGAAGTGATGAGTTTTGTTCGCTTTGAAGTGGGCGAAGGTATTGAAAAAGTTGAAGGAAATTTTGCAGAAGAAGTGATGGCGCAAGTAAAAGGCAGTTAATACATGGATGACACTCAAACTCCTTCAAAATATAAACGTATTTTGCTCAAAATGAGTGGAGAAGTATTGTCAGGTGACAGTACTTCTCCCATTTCCCCTAGTGTCCTCAATCGATTAATGACAGAAGTAACGGCTATTCATCAGATGGGCGTGCAAATTGCTATCGTGATTGGTGGTGGTAATTATTGTCGTGGTGTGCCGTTGTCTGAAGCAGGTTTGTCTCGCGTTACGGGTGATCATATGGGCATGCTTGCGACTATGATGAATGCCTTAGCGCTTAGAGATTGTTTCGAGCAACAAGGTGTTTCTACGGCGGTCATGTCCGCATTACCTATTTCAGGTGTGTTAGAAGCTTTCAATGCTCGCCAAGCGATAAAATCTTTAGAACAAGGCTGTGTCGTTATTTTTGCCGGTGGTACGGGAAATCCTTATGTGACAACTGATTCTGCAGCCAGTTTACGTGGTAGTGAAATACAGGCAGACATTATTTTGAAAGCGACTAATGTGGATGGTGTCTATGAAGTTGATCCCAAAAAAAATCCTGAGGCTAAACGTTTTGAGCGACTGACCTTTGAAGAATGTTTACAAAAAAAATTAGCGATAATGGATTTCATTGCATTTAGACAGTGTCAAGAAAATCACTTGCCCATTATTGTTTTTAATTTGACGAAACCAGGTGCTTTATTCAATGTGATGACAGGAAAAAATGAAGGAACTCTAATTGAGGTGAAAAATGATAAATGAAATTAAAAAAAATACCGAAAAAAAAATGCATAAAAGCATTGAATCATTAAAAGCAGAGTTAGGTAAATTACGTACAGGGCGTGCGCACCCCAGTATTTTAGATCATGTGATGGTTGATTCGTATGGTGCGCAACTACCTATTAATCAGGTGGCTTCTGTTGCTATAGAAAATGCTCGAACTTTAACGGTGACTCCTTGGGATACGAACATGGTATTACCTATCGAAAAAGCGATTATTCAGTCGAATTTAGGTTTAAATCCTTCTTCTGCAGGGAATGTTATTCGTGTACCAATGCCACCTTTAACAGAAGAGCGACGTAAACAAATGACTAAGTTGGTGAAAGAAGAGGGTGAAAAATCTCGTGTTGCTATTCGCAATATTCGTCGTGATGCTAATAATGACTGCAAAGAGCTGTTAAAAGAAAAGGAAATTACTGAAGATGAAGAAAAACGTGCTTTAGCAGATATTCAAAAAATGACCGATAAATTTGTGGCAGAAGTGGAAGAAGTATTGTCTGCTAAAGAAAAAGATTTGATGTCATTGTAAAGCTATGAAGAAACCCAGGCATGTCGCGATTGTAATGGATGGTAATGGACGTTGGGCACAGCAGCGTGGTTTGCCGCGCGCGGCGGGACATCGAGCCGGCCTTAAATCTTTGCGTGAAATTGTGCGAGTAGCGAGCGACATGGGAATAGATGCTTTAACTGTGTTTGCGTTTAGCACTGAAAATTGGGGACGCCCACGTTTTGAAATTAAACATTTAACACGTCTGCTGGTTGAAGGCCTCAAAACCTTTGTCGATGAGCTGCATGAAAAAAATGTACGCATGAGTATTATTGGTAAACATGAAGCCTTTGGAAAATCCATTGCTAAAAAAGTTGATGAAGTGTTAGACCGTACGCAGTTTAACACCGGCTTACATTACACAGTCGCGATTAATTATAGTGGTCGCACGGATATTGTGTATGCGGTGCAAGCCATATCAAACTTGGTGCAACAAGGTGAACTGTCTGTCGATGAAATAGATGAGCGAATTGTTTCGCAATTTGTGGGGTTACACAATTTGCCGCCCGTTGATTTATTGATTCGCACAGGTGGTGAAAAGCGCATCAGTAATTTTTTGTTGTGGCAAATCGCTTACTCTGAATTGTATTTTTCAGATTTACTATGGCCTGATTTTGGGGAGTCTGCTTTTAACATAGCCATTAAAGCCTTTGATAGTCGTGAACGTCGATTTGGTAAAACCAGCGAGCAAGTGCAATGCTGATGCAGCGTATTCTGACCGCCGTCATCTTAATATTTTTAATCATTGTTGGGTTGTTGAAACTACCCGCGCTTTGGTTTATGGATGTAACGATTTTAGTGGTGCTATGGGGCGCCTATGAGTGGACGCAATTTATCCCTTTGAAAACTTATGCGGCGAAATTGGGTTTTATGTTGACCCTTGTCTTAATGATTTTTGCTATTTTGTTTTTTAATGTGCCAAGTATTTATGTATTGGCCATTGGTATCCTAGCTTGGTTTGATGGTATTTATTTGGTAATTAAACAGCAAAAAGGGCAATTGCCGCTGCGTGCAAATAATCCTTATTATCGAGCTTGGTTTGGTTTGGTTGTTTTGCTGCCGTTTTGGGTGGCGCTCAATGTGTTGCGCACCAGTAGTTATGGTCCTATTTGGTTATTATATGGCATGAGTATTGTTTGGATGGCTGATATTGGTGCTTATTTTGTTGGGCGTTACTGTGGCAAACATAAATTGGCTTCTAATATTAGTCCGAATAAAACTTGGGAAGGTGTGTTAGGTGGTTTGTTGTTTGCGCTTGTGGCGGGCATCATTTGGAATTGGTTTTTAAAAGTGCCAATGACTTTATGGTGGATTATTTTGTTGATGGTTGTGATAACGGCAGGTATTTCTGTCCTGGGTGATTTGCTGGAAAGTTTGTTTAAGCGATTAGTGAATTTAAAAGACAGTGGCGCTTTACTACCTGGACATGGTGGTTTATTGGATCGCATCGATGCGCTGACAATTGGATTGCCTGTATTTGCATTGTTTACGCTACTGTTTTTACTGTAGGAAGTTCAATGACAACAAAAACTTTAACCATCTTAGGTTCAACGGGTTCCATTGGTCAGAGTACTTTATCGGTCGTTGATAAAAATCCTGACATCAAAATTTTTGCATTAACAGCAAAATCTAATGCTGCTTTGTTATTCACGCAATGTAAAAAATATCAACCTCAGTATGCTGTGTTGCTTGATTCTGCAGGCGCAAATGATTTGCAACAGCAATTAAAAGCCGCTTCACTGAAGACGCAAGTGCTGACAGGCGCAAAAGCTTTGTCTCAAGTTGCCTCTGTTGCTGAAGTCGATACCGTTATGGCGGCTATTGTGGGCACTGCGGGCTTAGCGCCGACGTTGGCTGCCGCGAAAGCCGGTAAACGTATTTTGCTTGCAAATAAAGAATCACTCGTGATGACGGGACATCTTTTTATGCAAACGGTTCAGCAAAGTCAGGCTTGTTTGCTTCCTGTGGATTCTGAACACAATGCTATTTGGCAAAGTCTGCCGCTAAATTATTGTGTGGGCACGCGGTGTCCTGGTGTTGATAAAATCATATTAACCGCTTCAGGCGGCCCGTTTTTACATAAACCATTAAAAGAATTTGATGCCATTACACCGGCACAAGCAATAGCTCATCCGAATTGGTCAATGGGTGCAAAAATTTCAGTGGACTCAGCAACCATGATGAATAAAGGGTTGGAGTTTATTGAAGCCCATTGGTTGTTTGCTATGCCTGCTGAGACGATTGATGTGATTATTCATCCGCAAAGTTTGATTCATTCTATGGTGCAATATGCGGATGGTTCCATACTTTCACAAATGGGGCCTTCGGATATGCGTGTACCCATTAGTGCTGTGCTGGGGTGGCCAAAACGTATTCCATCAAATGTAGCGCCGCTTGATTTATTAAAGCAGCCAAGTTTGCATTTTGAAGCGTTAGATGAAGTGCGTTATCCCTGTTTTCGTTTAGCAAAGCAGGCTTTTATTGCAGGGGGCGCATACCCTTGTGTGTTAAATGCAGCCAATGAAGTGGCTGTGTCTGATTTTATGGCGGGTAAAATTAAATTTACACAAATTGCAGAACAGGTTGATGCAGCGATGCAGCGTTTTTCGGGTGGTTCTGCAGATACGTTAGAAGATTTAGTAGCCATCGATCAATTACAGCGAATTTAATAGTATTTTTCACGATCTCTTGGTAGTATCAGCAAATTATTGTGGATTTTTGGATTTTTTATAAGGGAGTTGAGCATGGAAAGCCTGCTCACATCGTCTCAGACGAATGCTGCATTTCAATTAAAAGCTGATTTTGTACCGCTCACTGTTATGAGATTACAGTCTGCTGATCTTGATAATCTAGCACAACAACTCACTTCCACTTTTCGTAAAGCACCTAACTATTTAGATCAAGCCCCCGTCATTATCGATGTGACCGAACTGAAAAAACAAAATATCCCCTTCGACCTCAATGCAATTTGTAGCTTAGCTAAAACACATGGATTTATTCCGGTGGGTATTCGCGGTTTAAGTGATGACGAGTATAAAGCCGCTGAAGCAAATCATTTAGCCAATATGAGCCGCTCTAAAAAAATACCTAAAACGTCGGTGTCTGCAGTTGCTGAAGAAGAGCCGCTGGTTATAAAATCCAATTCACTCATTATCGATAAACCCATTCGTGCAGGCAGTCAAGTGTATGCGAAAGGAGGAGATTTAATTGTTTTATGTTCGGTCAATCCTGGTGCTGAAATTTTGGCAGATGGTTCCATTCATGTTTATGGACAACTGCGTGGTAAAGCTATTGCTGGTGCTAAAGGTGATTTGAATGCACAGGTTTTTTGTCGGAGCGTTGATGCAGATTTGGTTTCAATTGCCGGATATTATTTAATGGACGCGGTCAATAAGCCCGCGGATCCTTCAGCAACGATTCATATACATTTAAAAAATAAAAAAATTGTTATTAAAACTTTATGAGGATGTAACTGTGGCAAAAATCATTGTGGTAACTTCGGGGAAAGGTGGCGTTGGGAAAACCACCACGAGTGCTTCATTTGCAACCGGCTTGGCAATGCGCGGACATCGTACTGTTGTGATTGATTTTGACGTGGGGCTTCGTAATCTTGATTTAGTCATGGGGTGTGAACGTCGTGTCGTTTATGATTTGGTTAATGTCATTCAAAATGAAGCTAATTTGCAGCAAGCGCTCATTAAAGATAAAACCGTGCCTAAATTATATGTGTTAGCAGCATCGCAAACACGTGATAAAGAAGTTTTGACGCAAGAAGGTGTTAAAAAAATCTTAGATGAACTGAGTAAAGAATTTAAATATATTGTTTGTGACTCGCCAGCAGGGATCGAAAAGGGCGCGCATATGGCTATGTATTATGCAGATGAAGCTTTGGTTGTGACAAATCCTGAAGTTTCTTCTGTGCGTGACTCTGATCGTATTTTGGGTATGTTGTCTAGCAAAACAGGGCGTGCGGTCGAAGGCCAAGAACCCATTAAAGAGCATCTGATTATTACTCGTTATAATTCTAATAGAGTAGATAGTGGTGAAATGTTGAGTATTGAAGATATCAAAGAATTATTAGGTATAGAGTTAATGGGTGTGGTCCCAGAGTCAGAAGCGGTGCTGGATGCCTCTAATAAAGGCCAGCCTGTGATTCATAATCTCTCTAGCAGTGCAGGCCAAGCCTATACTGATATTGTGGCTCGTTTTTTAGGTGAAGATGTCCCAATGCGTTTTATTGAAAAAGAAAAAGGCTTTTTTAAACGTTTGTTCCGTAGTCATAAGGAGGTGGCGGTATGAGTTTGCTCCATTCATTTAGGCGACGTCGAAAATCGGCGTCAGTTGCAAAGGATCGTCTGCAAATTATTATCGCGCAAGAGCGTAGTAACCTAAACAGTGAAGATTATTTACCGATGTTACGTGAAGAAATTTTGGCAGTCATTGCTAAATATACTAAAGTCGATCGTGAGCATGTGCGTGTTGATTTGCAACATCGTGATAATAGTGCAGTCTTAGAATTGAATGTCATGTTGCCTGAAAAAGAAACGGTGTAGTTGCTCTGCTGTGCGCGGTACTCTTGCCCGCTTACGATGTGCGCGGTACGGTTTCCTATGGATGGTTGGTTGTCTACGGTTACCGGGCTCTCTACAAATGCCTCAGCACTCTACCGA
>Ga0155588_1084_pt1 | contig 21989 bp, 21 predicted proteins | sample RifCSPhighO2_12_FD_107245 | JGI IMG/M metagenome (GOLD analysis project Ga0155588, IMG submission 107245) | Gammaproteobacteria bacterium RIFCSPHIGHO2_12_FULL_41_15
AAAAGGTAAGACCAACGCTTGAAAAACCTGATAGGGCCTGTGGCAATTATGATGCCGATCGACAGATGAGGAGCAAGCGTGCGAATTTCATTAGGGCAGGGGAGGATAAATACTCAATGGATTACATCGTTGAACCTCACCAGATGCCGGATATAAGACTGCAATCTCAACCTAATTAACAAAATGATCATTAATCTTTGACAATACGGTCGAGTCCATATAAGGCCCTAGTTATGAAGCAACGACCTCAAAATTTCTTAGCTTCGGCAACATTCTTTATGAGGCAATTCGGGGGAGATGGAGAAAATGGAAATATAAGAAATGGTTTACTATACTTTCAGTGTAGCAATGTTAGCGCAAGGGACAGACATTGATGGGCAAACGTGTTTATGACAGTAATCTGATGAGCAAAGTAACCGTCACACAGGCGTTGAACACGGCTTTCAAACAGGTCTACTCGGCTCGAAAAAAAGATTCACCCAACAGTGAGTTGTGGAATTTAAGCTTGGATTGGGATGAAAGATGCGACAGATTGGTCGCTTTGGATAAAACCTATATCGAAAAAAGTTCAAAATGGCTTCGACTTTTTAGGGGTACGGTTCAATCGCCGAGACATTATTGGCTTGGCGAAGCAATTGATACTAAATTTTATATCACGTATTGCCGCGCTTTATGAACAGGGTGCATCTGACCAACGCATCGGGCAATGTGTGAGACGTTGGTGCGTTGGGCCAAGTACTGAAAAATACGATATGAGATAGTCTGACTTGGGGCATAAGGGATCTCTACACATATCTTCTCGAACAACGAAAATAAAAAGGTGGACATAATGAAAAACATAATCCATAGAGGACTTACTGGGGGGATAATACTCCTCATTGGTGTCAGTATTTCATACGCTGAGGGTGACTGCATTAGCGTAAACATACAAAATATATCGGATAACTACTCGCTGAAGTGGGACATCCAGACACCGAAGACTGACTGTCCTGATGACCAAAAGTCGGCAGCTCTGAGTAACAACAATGAACATCGCGTGTCGGTGTCACCATCATCAGTCTTTAAAATAACAGTGTATGGCACCACGGGGGCAAAGCGCTATACGATGGATCAAAGTGGAGAATTAGCATGCTATGGAGCTGTGGTGGGGGGGTGGCACTGCGACAAACGATATGATGGAGGGGAGAGGGAATGAAAACCGAATATCAATGCTCGGCGGTACCACGGAACCGTTAGAAGGGTGTACTGCACACCCCATAGTGGAATAGTTCCGACTTGATGTGACACTCGATTTGACAAAGGAGAGGTTACGGTACCTAAAATTCATTCATGATGCGTATAATGGTTGAAGTATCGCTTCGATGTCTTTCTCAGTCGCGTCGAGTAATTGTTTTTGCTCTTTATCTATTTGCTTAAAGTCGTTTTTAAATTTATTGACGATTTTTAAAATTTCTTCCATCTCATAAGATTTGTGTTGACGGTGGTAAGCGCTGTGTATACTGAGTATTGCTTTGCAGCGGAAGAAATCACTGAACGTGTAAGCGTCACCTTTTACTTTGGGAGGGGTTAATTTTAGTTCCGTAAAGCGATCTAACATTTCACTCAGTGTTTCTGGGTGTGATAAATCTTCAATTTCGAGATCCGATAAGGTGATATCATGCAGAGTGAGCTGCATAATTAATTGCTCGCGCCAACGAATCACACATTCTTGCCATTGTGGAAAATGTTTTCGTGCGAGATCATCGAGTGTGCGTTGTAGTTTATCTAATGCGGCGGCGTTAGTGTCGATTTTAATCCTTTCAGGGAGGTTAAGATCGGAGTCTTTAATATGAGTTTTGATATTTTCATCTTGGGTGGTGGTTAAATGCGTACGTAATTTACTGATGAGTGCATAAGCGTGGCCGAAACTGCGGATGAAGCCGTGGTAAGGCCCATAAAAACCATCGTGAATTTGTGTTGCCGTCAGTAAGGTAAAAGGGGAAATGGGGTTTTCTGCCTGATATTGTAATTGCTTTTGTTTGCGGGTTTGTGTAATTTCAGCCATAATTTCGTGCAACGCAAGCCAGTCATTGAAGAGTACTTGCAGGGTGGTTGGGGATAGCGGAATTGTGCTTTTAGTTGACATGTCAAGCCTCGCTTAAAATACGCTTTTCAAATGGTATAATCAAAAGAAAGGGAGATCAAGGGAACTCACATGTTGTCATTCATAGTTAAAAAGCGATGCTGTATTTTAGCCTGTCTTTTACTGTTGAGTGGTTGTGCGGGTACGCGTCCCAAAATAGAAATTCCCGCAACACAACCGCCACCACCTAAATTTGCAAAACGCCCCCAAGTGGTGGTGGTTTTAGGAAGTGGTGGCGCTCGTGGTTATGCGCATTTAGGAGTGTTGCAAGCATTAAAAGAGGCGCACATCCCTATTGATGGATTGGTGTGCGCGAGCGTCGGCTGCGTGGTGGGGGCATTGTATGCGGATTCGCGCAGTGTTAAAAAAGCCTATCGCATTATGATGCAGGCCGGTTTTTGGAATTTTGCCGATGTTGCCAATACACCGGGTCCTTCTGGCTTGATGACGGGATATCATCTTGAGAAATACTTATTGGCAAATATGCGCGCTCGAAATTTCGGCCAATTGAAAATTCCTTTGTTGATTGCAACGACGGATTTGTTGACGGGCCATTCTTATTTAATTCAAGGCGGCCCGATTGCACCGGCAGTACTGGCCTCTGCGGCGTTGCCAGGTGTGGTACGACCGATTCAATTGTATGGTCGCGTGCTCATTGATGGTGGTGTGTCAGCGCCAGTCCCTGTTAAATTTGCCGCGTTATTGAGACCCAAAGCGATTATTGCGATTAACATCGCGCGAAATCTTTTCCCCAAAATTCCTTCGGGTGCTTATTCTATTTATTCGCGCGCTTATCAAATTATGTGGCTGCAGTTAACGGATTTAAGTCAATCCGATGCCGATGTGGTGATTCGCCCTTATGTGGGTGATGCGGGCACTTTTGATATGGGCCAACGTTATCAATTGTATTTAGAAGGTCTAAAAGCAGGCAAAGAAATGATTCCCACCATTAAAAAAATGTTACAACATAAAAACGTTACACTGACGTCAGGGTCCGCGCACATTAATTTACGGCGCGTTGTAAGGTAGCGAGCGTTTCGGTGAGTGCTGTCAGCAATTTTTTATTTTCCGCTTGGCTGTATGGATTAAAATGTTGTAAATCGTAAAATAGTTCCCAGGTGTCGTTGCAGGTGTGTTGCATGATATTGAGTAATTGGTTGTAACCAGAGGTATTAATGGGGGTGGATTGTGCGTTCATTTTCGATAATGCGCGCCCAATTAAATGAGTAATGCCTTGTGATTGAGCCATGTATTGATCGTGTTGTTCCGGGGTCATTTCAGCGACAAGAATATTTTCTTTGTTAAAAAAGGTTTTCCAAAAATCGTATTGTTGAAATTGATCGCGCACGCGATACATCATGATTTTTTTCTGATGATGAATATCGGCGAAAGAGTCAGGTCCAAACAACGGATGCGTGGCGATGATGTCGATATCAGCACCCAAAAATTGCTGCATGACTTTCACGGGATGCACTTTTACCGAGCAAAGATCAATAACGGTAGTCCCTGTTTTTAATTGTGGCGAAATCATTTCAATAACCGTCTCAAAATGATGAATGGGGACGGCGATAAATAACGTGGTTTGTTGCAACACGTCTGATAAAGGATCACTGCTATCCAAAGCGGGATCGTATGTTTTAAGCGTGAAATGAGGTTTTAAAAGATGAGCGAGCAATTTTCCGAAGCGTCCGAGTCCCATAATTCCAACGGATTTCATGTGTTTTCCTTAAAGGGTGTCGCAGCAATGAATTGTGTTTGATTATCTTTGAGATCGTTAATGCCGATAGCCATCAATTGCAAGTTGTAAATGTCAGCGCAAATTTTGTTGCAAATAACGGCAGCGGTTTCTGGAATTTCACCGATGTATAATTGTTTTGCTGCTAAAGCGGTGTCAGCGGTTTCAATGCGGGGAATTTTGGAAAAATGAGTCGCCAAATATAATTTACATTGTCGCAGCGCTTGATGGTGTGAATAAATAGCGCTGATCTTATCTAAAGTAAGGCCTTGCTTGGCAATGAGACTTTGCTCTACCATGATAAAAAATAAATCTTGAATCGTGCAGCGATATTTAGCTAATGCATAAATGGTCTCAAGCACGACGCCACCGGTTGAATTTTCCAGTGCAAAAATGCCGTAATCACACTCACCTTGTTCAAGCGCGAGCAATACATTTTCACTGCTGACCCGATAGTCGAGTTTATAATCGTTTATTTGTTTTTTTTCGGCATAGGTTTTGGCCGCGCTTTCCGAAAAACTTCCTTGGATGCCTTGAATAGCTATTTTCATAGAGCCTTTCTCTTAGTTTTAACTTGAAAATCCATCCGTATGGGTTTGCAGTTCGCGACATTCTTGAATAATCATCGCAAAAATTCGCTCAATAGCAAACTCATCCAGTGGACCTTTATTATAGTTTTTTATTTGCTGCAAAATAAGTTTTTCTCGCTCTGGGCGATGAAAATTCGCTTTTTCGCCATGATATTTTATCTTGATTTGTGCAATTTTGAGGGCGAGTTTAGCGCGATCATTGACGAGGTCATGAATGAGATAGTCAATGTTATCGATGCGTTCTCGTAATGAGGCTAATTCGTTTTCTTCATCCTGCATAGCATTATCCTCGATGGTTACGCCGTTCTCGTACTGCTTTTCCTAAAAGATCCAATAATGACAACGTATCTTCAAAGCTGATGCAAGCATCCGTAATGCTTTGTCCATAAACAAGAGGACGACCTTTTTCAAGTTTTTGATGGCCTTCTTTAAGATTGCTTTCAATCATGACGCCCATGATGTTCATGTTGCCACTGCTGAGTTGTTTTGCAATGTCTTGTGCGACAACTTTTTGTCGTTGATAGTCTTTATTGCTATTGCCGTGACTTAAATCCACCATTAATTGTGGATTTAATTTAGCTTGTTTTAAAATTTCGACCGCAACTTGAATGGATTTTCGATCGTAATTAGGGCCTTCAGAAGAGCCGCGCAAAATAATATGGCAATCTTTATTGCCCGTGGTATTTACAATGGCGGCGACTCCTTGTTTGGAGATACCCAGAAAATGATGAGGATAGGAGGCGGCACAAACGGCATCTGCTGCAATTTGAATACTTCCTGTTGTTGTGTTTTTGAAACCAACGGGCATCGATAAACCCGAGGCTAACTCGCGATGAATTTGGCTTTCGGAAGTTCTTGCGCCGATCGCTGACCAAGAAGTTAAATCAGAAATATATTGTGGAATGACGGTATCTAAAAATTCACTGCCAGTTGCGACCCCCAGCCGATTTATTTTTAATAATAATTCGCGTGCGATACTCAAACCATGGTTGATGTTGAAACTGTTATCTAAATAGGGGTCGTTGATTAACCCTTTCCAGCCAACCGTCGTACGTGGTTTTTCGAAATAAACTCGCATAATAATAATGAGGTCTTTTTCATATTGAGGCAGTATCCTTTTGATGTGATTCGCATATTCGATGGCTGCTTCAGGATCATGAATAGAGCAGGGGCCTACAATAACGATAAGGCGGTCGTCTTTTCCGTGAAGGGCTTGACTAATTTCTTGTCGTGCTCGTGCAATGTGATCGGAAGTGAGGTCATCCACGGGAAGTTGCTCAACTAAAAGGGTCGGTGCGATGAGGGCGTTGAGTTTGGTGACTCGGATATTATCAGTGGTCGTCATAATCAGTTACTCTCTGGTTCTGGGTTCAACTTCAGGTATATTGAAATAATTATAGAGGAAAGGTCAACGTATTAGCCGGTTATTGAGCGGGAATCGTTCATATTGGAGGGGCGTAGCCTCGGATTCATGTATCTGCTGCAAAGCGGGTGACGCGAGCCAGAGATCTTGCCGCGCAGGCGAAGCTTTGCCGCGAGATGGCGAGCGGCAGGACCCGCGAACAATGGAGTAGGCACCTGTTACATCAATGCAAGGCTACACCCTATTGGAGAGTGCTGGGAAAATGCAATCTGAAAAGCTATATTGTACCGTATCGTTATGGATAAGGAGGACCAAAAATGCGATCTAGAGTTTCTATTGTGGGTGTAGCCATTATTGCCATTGCTGCTGCATTAACCGGCTGTTCGCATGGCAGTAGTGGTCGCTATTCAGGGAGCTATTCCAGCGATTCTGGGTGGGGCAATTACAAATGCAAAGCAATCAATACGGGTGATAGTGGTCGAGTCTCGGTGGGTTGGGCTTCAAATGAAGCTCAAGCACGAGACAATGCCATGGATAAATGTCATGCGCAGAGTGGGGAGGGTAGCTGTAAGATCCTCGATTGTACTAATGAAATGTAAGCCCTGGTTATCGGATCTTATTGAATCGATGGGAAAAAAGTCAACATCGACTCACATTTGAACATTTCGAAGCTTTTCTGTATAATAATCGCTCATTATTGAAAGATAAGAGAGCGGGCGTTGTATGCGTGTGAAGTGGTTCGATTGTGGCATTATTTTGTCATCGATTTTATTAATCTTTAGCACTACCGTTGCGAGTACTTCTACGTCTGACGCAGCAATTCAACCGATTGCCTTGCCAGATGTTCCACAGAATGCCTTGCATTACGTTGTCGATAGTCAAACATTGCTCAGCGGCCAAAAACAAGCGCAAGCCGCAGCATCTACGTTGCAAAAAATGTTTTCTCCTTGGGATATGCGTGGATCTGTTTTCACGGATGTAAAGAAAACGGTGCAGAATACATTAGCCAGATACCAACACGTTAATGCGTATTACGCTTTTAATTTCCATCATGTCGAGAAAGATTGGTTAGCTGGCGTTGAAAAAAACATGAATTTGGCGAATTTTCCTAATAACAATCAGAATGCCATTGTCATTTCCAGTACCTATTTGCGAGAATTACCGACGGATTTGCCCATTTATAATGATTATCGCCAAGCGGGGGAAGGATTTCCGTTTGATAATTTGCAGGTATCGTCATTTTGGGCAGGAACGCCATTACGTGTTTATCATGTCAGTGAGGACGGTGTGTGGGCTTTGGTATCGGATAGTGAATTGACGGGTTGGGTGAAAGTAAGTGATATTGCGTTTGTCGATCCATCATTTATAAAAAAATATCGTTCATTACCGTTTGTTGCAATGACAAAAGATAATATCGCTGTAAAAAATGCAGAAGGTTTGGGATTGTTTAAAACTCGAATTGGTATGTTGTTGCCTTTGCTAAAGGGTAAAGTTGCTGCACCGTTGATTGACGAAAATCATCGTGCGGTACTTAAACCCATTGCACTTTCGGATCGCTATTATCAACCATATCCTATCGCGTTAACCCCTAAAAAAGTGGCATTACTCATTAACGATATGTTGGGAGAGCCATATGGCTGGGGTGGTTTATATTATTTTCGTGACTGTTCGTTAACATTGAAAAATTTATTTCTGCCATTTGGAATTGATTTGCCGAGAAATTCAGCAGCACAAGGCAAATCAGGAAAAGTGATTTCGTTGTTGCATCTCACCAATGCGGAAAAGAAAGCGGTTATTGCCGCCAAGGGAAAACCATTTTTCACCTTACTGCATAAATCAGGGCATATTATTTTATATTTGGGTAGCGAAAACGGTGAGCCTATTATTTTTCAAAACAAATGGGGACTGCCTACTCGATATGCCGATGGAGAGCAAGGAAGAGTCATATTGGGCGAGGCCCATATATCGCCGATCTCATTTGGCCGGCACACCAAATACGTTACTGCAACTTTGCTGGATGATGTGGATGAAATGGCACTATTAAGTTGAGCTTTGCTCTTCAAAACTGATCAGAATATCGCCTTCATTTAAGAGATCGCCCTTTTTAAAATAAACTTCTTTAACAACGCCTGCCGTAGGAGCAGAAACGATGTGGCGCATTTTCATTGCCTCTAATACCATTATTTTTTCGCCCGCTGCAACCGTCTGGCCGTTAGCGATATTGATCTCAATGACGGTACTTGGCATTGGAGCAATAAAGGGGAATGGTTGTGCTTGTTGAGTCATCGGTGTTTTATTGGGACTGCTGAGTTGCAAGGGATAAAGAATCCCCGAATAAAAAACAAAAATACTTTGTGCGTGATGCATGACGGCCGCATGCATGATTTCCCCGTTGAATTCTAGACTCAGCTGTAATTCATCCAGCCATTTGGGTTCAATGCGAATAGGTCTTGTAAAATCATGGATGACGATATTGTTTTCATGAAGTTGAAAATGATACGTCACATTTTGTTGTTGATACCAAAAGCTTATCGATTGTTGTGTGGTTGCATTTAAACGCCAGCCATCACGCGTAAACCAAGGAGAAGAAACATCTTGTGAATGTGTTGACAGGATAAGCCCTTGTTGATGACGCCAGCGACACTCCGCGGCGATGGCTGCAGCGACCACGATTTCGGGTAGTGGGTTTTCATTTTGGAATAATTGAGCGTTATTTTTAATAAATTCCGTAGAGAGTGCGGCTTTTTTAAAAGATTCACTGTGAAAAATCATGCTAAGGAACGTGACATTCGTTTCAACACCCATGATATACGTCTTTTCCAATTGCTCTGTCATTTTTTGAATGGCTTGCTCACGTGTTTCAGCCCATACAATTAATTTGGCAATCATGGAATCGTAATAGGGAGAAATGATGTCGTTCTGTATAACACCACTGTCAATACGTACGCTGGCTTCTTCTTCTGGAAAATGTAGTAAGGATAATTTACCCGTTGCAGGTATGAAATCTTTGTAAGGATTTTCAGCGCAAATTCGTGCTTCGATGGCATGGCCATGGGCAGAAAGTTCCTGTTGCCGTCGCGGTAATGGTTCGCCATTGGCCACTTTAATTTGCCATTCGACTAAATCTTGGTGAGTAATCATTTCTGTAACGGGATGTTCGACTTGCAGGCGGGTATTCATTTCCATGAAATAAAAATTTTGTTGGGTGTCGAGTAAAAATTCGATGGTGCCAGCGCCTGAATATGAGATGGCAAGAGCAGCGCGAACAGCGGTCTCTCCCATTTTTTGGCGTAATTCGTTAGATAACAGTGGTGCTGGCGCTTCTTCAATCATTTTTTGATGTCGACGCTGGATAGAGCAATCTCGATCAAATAGATACACCGCATTGCCGTGTTGGTCTGCAAAAATTTGGACTTCAATGTGGCGAGCGGGACTTAAATATTTTTCTAATAATACATGATCATCACCAAAACTAGCGAGCGCTTCTTGTTTTGCTTCTTGCAACGCATTTAAAAATGCTTCTGAATCTTTGACCAAACGCATGCCTTTTCCGCCTCCTCCCGCTGTTGCTTTAATAAGGAGTGGGTAGCCAATCGCATCCGCTTCTTTTTGAAGTGCTTTTTCGGCTTGATTTTCACCTTGATATCCTGGAATCGTCGGCACTTGCGCTTTTTGCATGAGTTGTTTCGCCAGCGATTTATCACCCATAGATTTGATGCACGCCGCGTTTGGCCCAATAAAAATAATATTATTTTTAGAACACAAAGCAGAAAATTCACTGTCTTCCGCTAAAAAACCATATCCTGGATGAATGGCATCAGCGCCATGTTCTTTTGCAACGGTAATAATTGTGTGACGATTGAGGTAACTTTGTTGTGAAGGGGGTGGGCCTATACACACTGCATGATGAGCTAATTTGACGTGTAACGCATTTTTGTCCGCCTCTGAGAAAATCGCCACGGTTTCAATTGCCATTTTTTTAGCGGTTTTAATGATGCGACAAGCAATTTCACCACGATTGGCAATTAATATTTTTTTTATCACTGCGGTTGTCCTTTTTTTAAGATCCACTTTGGTGGCCTTTTTTCTAAAAAGGCACTGATCCCCTCTTTAGCTTCAGCAGAACAGCGAATGGTGGCTAAATGGTGGGCTGTTGATTTTAGAGTGATGGGATCGATAGGGGCAAGATTTTTTAATAATTTTTTAACTTCTACTAATGCCTGCGGACCGTTTTGACAGAGCAAATCAGCAAGCTTGATACCGCTGGAATGCAAAATATCATGTGATACGATTTCATCGATTAAGTGAATTTGTTGGGCGGTATCAGACTCGATAAGTTCAGCCGTGAGAAAATAACGGCGTGTCGCGTTAAAACCAATACGACGCAAAACATAGGGCGCGATGGTGGCAGGAATGAGCCCCAGCTTTACCTCGGAAAAACAAAACCGTGTGTCTTCGCTTGCAATCACAAAATCACAGCAAGCCGCTAAACCGCATCCCCCCCCCATGACTCGCCCCTGCACTAATGCAATGGTGGGTATTGATAATTCCGCTAACTGCTGTAATAAGTTTGCTAGGGTTAGTGCATCGGCATTATTTTTTTCAAAATCAAAATTTGCCATTTCTTGCATCCAGCGCAAATCAGCGCCGGCACAAAAATGCTGGCCTTTGGCGGTTAAAATTAGCGTTCGTAACGCCCCATTTTTTTTGATACTGATTAACGCCTGGCTTAATTCATGGATCATTAGTGCATTAAAAGCGTTGTGGACATCGGGACGATTTAAGCTAAGGGTTGTGATAGGGCCGTTCTGAGAGAGGTCGATGGTCGAAAAATTTCCCATAATTATTCCTTCGATTATATTTTTTATTTAATAAAAACTTAATAGCAATGCTTTACCATTTGTGTCATGGATAATAGGTGAGTCAATGGCTATGCGCATTCCCCCGGTCAATTTCATTAAAAAAATATTAACCTCAAAGGAGCAAGAGGATGCTGTTAAAAATACAGGCCATGCTATCGTACGGACCTCAAAGCACATTTTCAAGTATAACAAAAACGATAAGGAAATCGCTTCGTTGATTGAATTTACGGCTCACCAGTTGATACGGCAATTTTTGCCGGCCAACACGCCTGATATTGAGCTGATTATGGATGACGATGGCGAGGAATATAAAATTGCTGGGGTTGCGGTGGCTCAAGTCCCTAACCTTACCGTTATGACGGTCGTGAATATTATTGAGTTGATGGCTGAATTGGAGGGATTTCAGCCTACTATACCGTACCAGCATGAAGATGAAAAGCTTGCACAGGAATTACGGGCTTATTTCTCACATCCTATGTATGGTTCCGAACGTCGTTTGCACTGCTTCGGGGAATACATGGCGATCATTTTTTTGCGATATTTACTGCAAGAAGACGATGGTCATAAAGGAAATTATGGCTATCATTTTGATCCGAATAGTAAGGATGCTTTACAGCTTTTTGGCATTGACTTTGACATGACATTGTATTCGTCGATTTCGGCTCATTTTAATATGGTGCGCCTTTCACAATGGGGTTCGCCGTTTCATCGATTTAAATTGACGTTCGATGATGTGATGAATTATCCCTTTATTCGTCATTCAGTGCCAGGACATCATCCTGGCATTCAGGCGAATACCTTGGAATCACATTCCATTACGAACAATCCAGGTCGCTATCTTAAATCGGATGTTGAAGCGCTGAGTTATCTTTGCAAATTGGAACATTTTAAACTGCGTAAACAAAATAATGTTTTTCAGATAACGCAGAAATTTTTAGCATTTAATGCTAAAGAATTTGAATATGCGCTTTCAGATTATACGCCCGGCAGTTTAACTGAAATGATGCATGTGACGACTCCTCCGGGAGAACGAGTTAATTTTCCTCATATTGTTGCCTGCGCAGTGGCAAATATTCAGGTGTCGTTGTTTTCAGAGTTAGCGAAGGCATCGCGAAAACCACAAGATCCTTTTTGCGAACAAATCATCGAGTTGAAAAATCATTTTTCTAGAAAATATCAAAGATATTTGACGGAAGAGCCCTACCAAGAATATCGGAAAAAATTTAATGATTTTTGTCGTGTAAAAACGCGCGCAGAAGCATTTAAAGACGTCATCGCTATCATGGAAGCAGATCATTTACTGCATTTTGATGAACGACGAATGAAGCATTTTGCAATCGTATTAGCAGAAGAGAGCGTTAAAGATGCTGATAAAGATGATTTGCAAGCATTAATGGGTGTGTTGCACGATGATTTGAGCCATAATTTCATTGCGCGATCGCGCGAATCAAACGCATTGGCGCGTCAATTTAAAAATCATTTTTATAATCACATGACGTCGACCTATGTTAGTATTCGTGACGTATTGCTTCGTCGTGCCTTGCAACTTCGTTCGGAAGGTGTGGACGTTGGCGATCTTATTGCGGAATTGGTGAATTATGAGAGTGTTATTAGTTCACACAGTAAACGTCCATTATCCCTTATTCATCGAATTCGACTACAATGTGGTTATACCATTTTAGGTAATTACAATGCGCTCACGTTAAATAATTACTTTTATTCAAAGATTGGCTTAGAAAAATGTTTATTGTACAGCGGAATTTTTAGTCTATTCATTATTGCAAAAGATTTATTTTGCTTTGTGTTACAATTGATACCAATAGTTATTGAACTTTCTGCTCGTGCACCAAGAAGAGCATTTGCTGATTTAATGCGTTATATTAGTAAACAACATTATACATTAAAAAATATCTATCATTTATTTTCAGCGCTGATTTGGTTTGTTTCAACCCTATTGCAATATTCAGCCAAAATTCTTTTTTGGCTAATTCGAAAAATAACGTGCCCTTTAATTTCTGCCGAAGAGGATTCAAATTGGATAGAAAAACAAATAAGTCTTAAAACTCGTCATGCTAATTTGGCTGCTTTTTTTGGAGTGGCTACGTATGGCGTTTCAATTTTATTAACGTGTGTTTTGTATTTTTCGTTGATAAAATTGGCTTGTCATGCATTGCCTACCATTGGGTTTGGTCTTTTTGTGGTACACGTTACTAAAATAGGGTGTATGGTCAGTCAATCATTGGGTATTTATACTTTTGCTTTGTTGGCTTCGACCACCGTTTTATTGCAAAAATTCTCAGAATGGTTCCCTCAAAAAATTTTTTCAACACGATTATCGCCGCTCTTATTTCAGAGGAAACCAACATCTTTATTAAAAAACAATGCACCTACCGCGAGTTCCCATCTTCGTCATCCCGCAATTTATACCCATAACGACTGAGATTGGCGACAGAACCGTTTATCAATCCGAAATAGCGCTAATTAAGAAAAAATTAATATGTTCTTTTCCTCATATAAATTGAAAGTCTAAGTCGAGTTAAGGATTTTTTTTTGGTACCCTTAACAGAGAAGTTCATAAAATTTTTTCAGGAGAGATTATATGCAATTTCCAGATGGTAATGACGAAAGTGATTTTTTAAGTGATGCGGATGGACTTTCTCCCCTCGGTTTTTTTTCTAAGTTAAACTTGGATGAGTCGATTTCTAATGTTCTTGATAAATTATTCCCTATTGAAGAGCCTGCGTTTGCCTATTTTTCTGAATATGATGATAGTAATGGAAAAAAAAGAAAGTTATTGCGTGATGTATCGCCAGTTGATCGAGAAGAAGAAAAGCAAAAAAGTCAATACCTTTCTAGGGAAGGCAGATTATGGAAAAAGCAGAGGGTAGGGGAGTTAGAGAGAAAAATTGAAGAATGCTATAATGCTTCTGAAAAAATGCGATTGGAGGCTGCATCAAGGAAACAAGCGAAAAAAGAAAAATGTCGAATTTCCGCACAAAGGTCTCGTCAACGAAAAAAGGAAAAAATGAAAGCATTAGAAAAACAAGTCGAACAATATCACGACGTGGTTGTCCCTAATTTACAAGAACAACTTACGAAAATGCAGTTAGATTATGCAGACCTCAAAACACAATTCATGGCATTAAATTCGCAAGGTTTGTTCGCAACACCCGTGGATCGTTGCGCGAGTCCGAGTGATTTCCTTGCACCATTCGCGTTGCGACCGGTTATCTGAATGGGAATTTGCGGTCGTGTTACATCCTAAAAATGCCAAATTCAGTAGTTGCAATGGGTGCGTTCAAAGAAGCAGAAATGCAAAGTCCTAATACGCGGCGTGTATCTAAAGGGCTGATCACGCCGTCATCCCAAAGACGTGCGCTCGCATAATAGGGGTTTGCATTGTCATCATAAGTTTTTCGAATGTTATCCATAAATTGATTTTTTTCCGATGTCGACCAGCTTTCTTTCAATCGTGCTTTTTGTTCTTCTTTCACTTGTGCCAGTACTAATGCTGCTTGTTCTCCGCCCATGACGGAAATGCGTGCATTAGGCCACATAAATAAAAAGCGTGGATTATAAGCGCGTCCGCACATGGCATAATTTCCTGCACCGTAACTACCGCCAATAATAATAGTGAATTTGGGCACTTCTGCACAGGCAACCGCAGTCACCATTTTTGCCCCATTTTTTGCAATGCCTGAATTTTCATATTTTTTCCCTACCATAAATCCAGTAATATTCTGCAAAAAAACGAGGGGGAGTTTTCGCTTGCAACATAATTCAATGAAGTGCGTTCCTTTTAATGCGGATTCTGAAAATAAAATTCCATTATTTGCAATGATGCCAACAGGATAACCATAAATATGGGCGAAACCGCACACGAGTGTCGTACCATAAAGCGGTTTGAATTCATCAAACAAAGAGCCATCAACCAGTCGTGCGATAATTTCGCGTACGTCGTAAGGTATTTTTAAATCAGCATTCACGATGCCAAGCAATTCTTCATTCGTGTAAAGAGGTTCTTTGCTTGTAATGGTATTTAATGAAATACATTTACGGCGGTTCAGTTGCTTCACACACTCGCGAGCAAGATGGAGGGCATGTTCATCATTTTCTGCATAATGATCGGCAACTCCGGAAATTGTGCAATGTACATCGGCGCCACCCAATTCTTCTGCGCTGACTTCTTCACCGGTCGCTGCTTTCACCAAGGGCGGTCCACCTAGAAAAATAGTGGCTTGATTGCGTACCATAATGCATTCATCCGCCATGGCAGGAACATAAGCGCCACCGGCTGTACAGGAGCCCATGACAACGGCGATTTGTGGAATATTTTTTGCGGATAAGCGTGCTTGATTATAAAAAATTCGCCCAAAATGATCGCGATCAGGAAATACTTCGTCTTGCTTCGGTAAAAATGCGCCACCAGAGTCAACGAGATAAATGCAGGGTAAATGATTTTGTTCCGCAATTTCTTGTGCACGTAAATGTTTTTTTACGCTGATGGGATAATAGGTTCCGCCTTTTACGGTTGCATCGTTAGCGATAATCATGCATTCGTGACCGTGAATTTGACCAATGCCACAAATAACACCCGCAGCGGGTACATCCTCTTCATACAAACGGAAACCCGCGAGCTGCGATAACTCTAAAAAAGCAGAACCACGATCCAACAAACATTGAATACGTTGTCGAACGAGTAATTTACCTTGCTCTTGTTGACGCTGACGTGATTTTTCAGGTCCACCTTGCCGTATGGTTTCTAAGGTTTTATTGAGTGTGGTCAGGAGAGACGACATAGCCGTTGCATTTGTTTTGAAAGTTTCACTATTAACATTAATGTGTGATTTCATGGTGGCCATATCATTTTCCTTGATTAAAGCATTTCGATGGCAATTGCGGTTGCCTCACCACCGCCAATGCAAAGAGCAGCAATGCCTCGTTTCAATTTATATTTTTGCAATGCATAAATCAATGTCACTATGATTCGTGCACCACTGGCACCAATCGGATGGCCTAAAGCACAAGCACCACCGTGCACATTCACTTTTTTCGGATCCAGTTTTAAATCACGAATGGCACTTAAGGTCACCACGGCGAAAGCTTCATTAATTTCAAATAAATCGACTTCGTTGCTCGACCAACTCGCTTTTTGTAATACGCCTTTGATGGCATTAATGGGTGCTGTTGTAAACCACGCGGGTTCTTGCGCATAAGTATGATGCGCAACAATTTTAGCAAGTGGTCGACAATGATTTTGTTCTGCCTGTTCACGTGACGTCAATACTAATGCAGCCGCTCCATCGGAGATAGAACTGGAATTCGCGGGTGTGATTTTTCCATCGACACGAAAAGCGGGTTTTAGTTCAGGAATACGTTCAATTTTAGCCTGAAACGGATTTTCGTCGCGCTGTATTTGAGTGGAATTACCTTTGCGATCGACAACATTGACCGGTACGATTTCTGCAGAAAAAGTCCCATCTTCATTGGCTTTTTCCGCGCGCTGCAAAGATTGAATCGCAAATTCATCCAGTTCCTTGCGGGTAAATTGATATTTATCCACGCACATTTCAGCGAATACTCCCATCGATTTTCCACGATCATAAGCGTCCTCTAAACCATCGAGCATCATATGATCGATCAGTTGTCCGTGCCCCAATCGATAGCCAAAGCGTGCATTAGGCATTAGATAAGGAGCTTGACTCATGTTTTCCATTCCGCCAGCGATAATTGTCTTAAAAGAGCCAGCCAGAATTTCATCATGAGCAAATAGCGCGGCTTTCATGCCAGAGCCGCACATTTTGTTGATGGTGGTGCAAGGGGTGTGATGGGAAAGTCCGGCGCTGAGTGCTGCCTGCCGTGCCGGAGCTTGGCCAAGCCCTGCGCTTAATACACAGCCCATGAGCACTTCTTCTATCCGATGAGCGGGCAACTGCGAGCGCTGTATAGCCGCATGGATGGCTACGGCACCCAATTCAGGCGCCGTAACGGTCTTGAAATAACCGCCTAAATTTGCAATGGGCGTACGCGCAGCGCCGACAATAACGATGTCTGTTTGACTCATGATATCCTCACTGTGTTTCGCGAAATAAGGATCTGCCGACCACAATGCGACGAATTTCCGAAGTCCCTGCACCAATTTCATAGAGTTTTGCATCACGCAACAATCGTCCCGCCGCAAACTCATTAATGTAGCCATTGCCACCGAGACATTGAATCGTTTGTAATGCCATTTGCGTCGCATTTTCTGCCGTATAAAGGATGACGCTGGCGGTATCTTTTGCGGTAACGGTACCATGATCACACGCTTTGGCAATCGCGTAAAGATAAGCACGACTTGCATTTAAAACGGTATACATGTCCGCGACTTTACCTTGAATAAATTGAAACTCACCAATTTGAGTATTGAATTGTTTACGTTCATGAATGTAAGGCAGCACGATGTCTAGGCAGGCTTGCATAATACCAACAGGTCCCGCAGCAAGAATCAGACGTTCATAATCAAGACCACTCATCAAAATTTTAACGCCTTCATTTTTAGGGCCTAATAAATTTTCTTTGGGAATTTTGCAATTATCAAAAACGAGCTCACAGGTGTCAGAACCGCGCATGCCTAATTTATCGAGTTTTTGCGCGGTGGAAAATCCAGGAGTGCCTTTATCAATGAGAAAAGTACTAATCCCTTTTGAATTTGCCTCGGGATTGGTTTTTGCATAAACCACAAGAACATCAGCTTCTGGACCGTTGGTGATCCACATTTTATTGCCATTTAAAATGAAACCATCGGCATGCTCTTTTGCGCTCAACCGCATGCTAACCACATCGGATCCTGAGCCAGGTTCACTCATGGCCAAAGCACCAATAAATTCACCGCTGCAAAGTTTGGGCAAGTAATGTTGTTTTTGTTTTTCAGTTCCATAGCGTTGAATTTGATTCATGCATAAATTGGAATGAGCGCCATAACTTAAACCAACAGAAGCAGAAGCACGGCTAATTTCTTCCATCACAATGACGTGTGCTAAATATCCCATATTGACGCCGCCATAATTTTCTTGGATGGTCATGCCATGCAAACCAATCTCTCCCATTTGAGGCCACAAATCTCTAGGAAATTTATTGCTGGCATCAATTGCATGAGCGCGGGGAATCATGTGGTGTTTACAGAATTGTTGCACGGTGTGGCGTAGCAACTGATGGGTTTCATCGTGCAGAAAGTCAGGTCCATTCATCATAGATAAGTCGCCTCTATTGATTCTTAAATTCAATCGGCATAAGATACACTAGGTTCGCTATTGTACACAATCCAACAAGAAGTTAACACTGTTATGAAAAAGGCATTTATTCCAACCTGGGTCCACGCATTGGCTGATTATAGCACAATGTTTGATTTGACCGAATCGGATTTGCAACGCCGAATCTTGGATTATCCCGCCGGTATTTCTTCTTTTAATGCGGAAATGGTCGCACAGGGTCACAAGCAGGTTGTGAGCGCAGACCAGTATTATGGATTGTCTCCGTTGGACATGGTTAAACATGTTGATGGTGTTATTCAAGAATTATCGGAAAAAATCGATCAATATCGAGAGCATTTACACGAGGTTGGAGAGAAAACGCAGGAAAATTTACTGAACGTTTGGAATCAATACGCACAACGTTTTTTAGCGGATTATTCTATCGGTCAGCAAGAGGGACGTTATTGTGTGGCGTTTTTGCCGCACTTACCTTTTGCGGATAATTCTTTTGAGTTGGCATTGTGCCCCGATCTGATTTTTCGCGAACCTTCCTTTTCACGAGAACAAGTCGTATTAGAGTTGTGTCGGGTGGCGCATGAAGTTCGTGTGTTTCCTTTGCTGAGTCAAACCGGCGAAATTGCTTCTGAGTTGGGCCCCATGATGTTGTCTTTACAGCAATTGAACTTGGGCGTGGAAGTAAAACACGTTCCTTATGCTTTATTGAAAAAAAGCAATGCGATGCTGCGTATTTGGAATAGGGAATGTGTTGTAGCGGCATGATATATCGGCTTTTTCGACCTATTTTATTTTTATTTCCGCCTGAATTTATTCATCGTGTTGTTTTGAGGATACTTGATTATGTTTATCCCTATTCACGTGTGCAGAAAATTCAAGCCACATTCCCTAAAAAACCACAACACGTTTTTAATTTAGATTTTCCGAATCCTGTTGGATTGGCGGCTGGGCTTGATAAAAATGCCGACCACATTGATGCGTTATTTGGATTAGGATTCGGATTTATTGAAGTGGGAGCGGTTACGCCGAGGCCACAACAGGGGAATCTAAAGCCGCGTTTATTTCGTTTGTCAAAAGCACGGGCGCTCATTAATAAAATGGGGTTTAACAATCTGGGCGTCGATTATTTAATTCAACAACTTAAAAAACGTAAGGTGTCTGGAATTGTGGGTGTGAATATCGGTAAAAATGCGGATACCGCATTGGAGCAGGCTGCGGATGATTACCAGATTTGTTTGCAAAAAGTATATCCCTTTGCGGATTTTGTGACGATTAATATTTCCTCGCCAAATACCTTAGGATTAAGAGAATTGCAAAATGAAGCTTATTTATCGCAATTATTATTACAAATGAAACGAGCGCAAAATACATTAGCAGGAAAATTTAAAAAATACGTGCCGCTGCTTGTTAAGCTTTCACCGGATTTAACCGATCAAGAAGTGGATGCCATCGCTGCGCTTATTTTACAAGTAAAAATGGATGGCATTATTGCGGTAAATACCTCGCGAGATCGTTCGGCTGTTCAGGGGTTGGCGCATGCGGAACAAGAGGGAGGGTTAAGCGGTCAGCCCTTATTGAAAAAGACAATTCATGTGATTGCACGCTTGCATCAAGCAACGAGGGCGGAAATTCCTTTGATTGCTGTGGGTGGAATCTTCTCCGCGGAAGATGTAAGCGCTTTATTTGCTGCGGGTGCGTGTTTAGTGCAGATTTATACGGGACTCATTTACCAAGGTCCTAGTCTGATTCGAAAGATCGTCAACGCATTGTAAGGGTGCATTATGTCAAGTGATTTATTTTCGCAGTTACAAAAATCGTATCGCACCACGTTAAATTCAATAACGGATTTTGTGAAATCACCTGCATTGACTACAATGACCGTTAAAATGGCTGAAATAATGGCAGAAGCGTTTAAAAGTAGAAAAAAAATTATGGCTTGTGGTAACGGAGGAAGCACCTGTCAGGCAATGCATTTTGCAGAAGAATTAACGGGACGGTATCGCTCGAATCGTCGTGCTTTACCCGCTTTGTCTCTATCGGACGTATCACATGTAACGTGTGTAGGAAATGATTTTGGTTTTGAGGAAATTTATGCGCGTGCTGTGGAAGCGTATGCAGTTCCTGGCGATGTTTTATTATTATTGACGACCAGTGGTCATTCTGAAAATTTGATTCGAGCGGTGCAAGTAGCAAAAAAAAATAAGGTAACGACATTGGCCTTGTTGGGAAAAGGCGGGGGCCAGTTGGCGGGAAAATGCAATTATGAAATGATTGTCCCCGGTGAAACTTCCGATGAAGTCCAAAATATCCATATGCTTGTCATTCACGCTTTAATTGAAGGGATTGAGCGATTATTATTTCCGGAGAATTACTAGGGGCTGTTGACAATTCACTTTGTACAGGACAAAAATTGTGGGTAGCACTTCTTACCTCCCCCTTTGAAAAAGGGGGATTGAGGGGGATTTTTAAAATTTTTCACTTCCACCGTGCTTGAATTAAGCGTTCCAAATGAGGGATTAATGAAAAAAGCACGATTGCTGCCACCGTTGCTGCAATTGCAATCATCAAGAACAAATGCGCGTACCCTGGATTTGTTAGCAGGGGATTATTAGACGTGGTACTTTGAATAGCATAATTAGACAGATAGCTTGCAACGACGCCTGAACTTCCGCCAACAATGAGCATCCATGACCCCATCATGAGCCCTTGTAAATTTTCCGTGGCGAGTAAACCAATCATGCCATATCCGATAGGGCCGATGAGGAGTTCCCCTACTGATTGAAAAACGTAGCTTATCGTAATCCACGAAAAACTGCTGAGTCCATCGGGTGCTGCATAATGGATACCAATGACCAGTGAAAAAAAGCCGATAGCAATAAGCAGCAGCGACAATGCAAATTGCAAGGGAAATCCAAACGCAATGTATTGGCGGATTTTTTTAAAAAGGGGCGGCATGAGAAATCCACCAATCACAATGACCGTGGTATTTATATTTTGTATCCATTGTGGTGTGATGGTAATGCCAAAAATATGACGATCGACATTATTTAATGCGAAGAGCACTAATCCCATAGGCGCTAATTGATATAAAGACCAAAACACCATTCCACCAAGGCTCAAAATGACATAGGCAAAAATGCGGTTGCGATTAATCACTTCCTTTTGACGCAATCCCAGATAAATAAAAAATAAAAACATAAAAATGCCAATCGATATCATGAAGATGCGCGTTGTTTTTGCGTATTGTAATAGGAAAAAAACGCCAACAAAAACACCAGCGACCACACTACAAGCACCGATAAAGCGAAGTGTTTTTTTGGAGTGATGGAGTACTTTTAATTTTTCGAGAGGGGTTGAAGTATCTTTTACCGTATGCCACCCTGCAATAATCATTAGAGAGGAGATGAAAGCCGTTATTGCGGCCGCGATAAAGAGTGTATAAAAATTTAAATTTAATTGAAAATAGCCCGCGATTGAAAATCCTAAAAAGTAACCGATATTCATTCCGGCGTAATTCCATAAAAATGCCGTTTCACGCTGAGGATCATGCGGTTTAAACTGCTGAGTGAGCATCATGTTAATGCAAGGGACGTTGAGTCCCGCTCCCGTTAAAAATAAAGCAAGACCTAAACGCAGTGACTCAACGGTTTGCAACGCAATGAATAGGCAAGCAAAAATTTGCAACAACATGCCGAGTAGATATAGTGCGCGATAACTGAGTAATCGGCCGCCGATATATCCCCCTAATAAATGCAAGCCGAAATTAAAGGCAACAAATAACCCCATAATGCTGTTAGCAGAACTGCTGGAAAATTCAAGTTTTTGCGTCATGTAAAGGACTAAAGTGGAGTATAGAACGGCATAGCTAATACAAGAAAAAAGTTGAGTGACTAATAAAGTAATAGCTGGATTTTTTCGAATATGCTGAATGTTACGGTGCATGCCTGGCAAGCTTCCTGCTATGGGAGTGACTCTCTACCTGAATCTTTCCCCAATCTTTCCACTACATTTTCAATTTTGGCGCTATGATCTTCAAAATGTCTGATTGATACTTTGATAGCGTATTTACC